>JAEEGJ010002900.1_pt1 | contig 74182 bp, 56 predicted proteins | sample 8958761 | NCBI WGS metagenome assembly JAEEGJ01 (sample SAMN16246546, study PRJNA631951) | gut metagenome | biome: gut microbiome; feature: rumen; material: RS-attached | host: Bos | place: Iran: Karaj | collected 2018-10 | reverse complement strand
ACTATGTGAAGGGTGCTAACATCGCTGGCTTCATGCGTGTTGCCCACGCCATGATGGCTCAAGGTATCATCTAATTCCAGAGCTAAAAGGTTTTTGCAAGGCGGCTCCAAAGGCCGCCTTGCTTTTTGTTAGCAGAGGTCCCTGAGCCCGTCGAAGGGCCGTACCAAACAAATCCGTAAATGAAACAAACAACACTTTGTTATCTTGAGCGCGGCAGCCAATATCTTATGCTGCACCGTACCAAGAAGAAAAACGACCTCAACCACGACAAATGGCTCGGCGTAGGCGGCAAGTTCGAGGAAGGGGAGAGCCCCGAAGACTGCATGCTGCGCGAGGTTTGGGAGGAGACGGGCTTTACCGTCACGAAATGGCGCTACTGTGGAATTGTCACATTTGTGCACAACATCTACGACGATGAGCACATGCACATCTTCGTCTGCACCGACTGGACAGGAAAGCAGATTGAATGCAACGAGGGCGACTTGGAGTGGATCGAAAAACAACGCCTCTTGGACCTTACCATGTGGGAAGGCGACAAGATTTTCCTACGCCTCATCGACGAGAACCGTCCCTTCTTCTCGTTGAAATTAACCTACGAATACGACACCCTGAAATCGGCTGTTTTGGACGGAAAACCGCTGTAAATGAAGTTTTTTTGCATTTTTGGTACGTTTTTTGCAATTTTGCACGTTGTATAATGTACAAAATGAAGAAAAATGACTAGAGTTTTTCGTAATTTTATGATTGTCAGCGGATTGTTTTTGTTTTCGCTGATAACGTGCTCTACATTGTTTGCACAACAGAATTTGATTGTAAATGGTACTTTCCAATCTGGTAATACAGGTTTTAATTCTGATTATACATACGTTGTTCCTCAAAATACCAATGGACAATCTGTAGGTATAGAAGCTGGAAAATATACCATTGATATTAGTTCAACAGGGCATGGTATTGGCTCTATTGGATGGCCAAGCATAAGTGGCTATGGTGGTTCAAATGATAAGTTCTTAATGGCAAATGGTTGGGGCAATAATGAGAATTCAAGCAAAGCTGTATGGAAGCAAACCGTTAACGTTACCCCAAACACTCCGTATACCTTTTCTTGTAAAGTTGTCAGTTTGCTCACTCAAGTTATGCAATGGACGGGTAATCCGTGCAATCTGCAGCTAAAAATTAATAGTGTTCCTGTTGGGAATAGTTATCAGCCATCTACACATCGCCAGTGGATAGATTGGATTGTACCTTGGTCGGGTAGTAATAGTTCTCAGGCTGTTATTGAAATTGTTGATTTGTATAATGGAACTCCTGATCTTGGCGATGATTTTGGACTTGATAACATATCCTTTGTGCCCGATGTGGTTTATAGTGTGATGGCTTACCCAGATGCTTGTCCCTTGGCTTGCCCTTGGACACCTATTGAAATTCCAATTCTAGAGAATGACATTATTTCACCAGGCATACAAGGCCTTCAAGTAACTATGGCCAATCCACCTAGTTATGGAGACTGGTCTGTAGTTAGTTATAGTAATACAAAAAAAATTGAATACATTTATCAAGGCAATTCGCCTACGGGAACAGACCAGTTTAAGTATCGTATTGGTTATCCAGACCAAAATGTCTATAGCGAGGCGTGGGTTACTGTTACGGTCGGAGAAACACCTTTGATAGCTAATATCAGCGCTCCTTCCGCAATTTGTGCTGGCGGTCCTTTGGGAATTCCAACACCCATAGTGACCCCAGATGCTCCTGGACATTGGGAGTATAGTTCTTCTCAAAACGGCACATACCAGACCTTCGATCCGACCAACGTTCAACTGTCAATGAACGGTAAATACGTGCGTTATAGTGCTTCCAATGACTGTGGTGAAGGACATAGTAATGCTGTGCAAATTACTGTGACCAATGGCCCGAGTTTCACGGGCCAGACGCCTACTGTCCAGCCGATATGTGCAGGACAAAGCTTAAACCTTACGCCTCCTGCCTATAACACAAACGGCTCGCAAGTCTCCAATCCTGGTTGGGTGGCTTCGCCAACGGAAAATGGTAATTACACTGCTTTCAGCTTGACTAATATCCCAGCGACATACAACGGCTGGTATATCCGCTATAAGATTGAAGGTAGTTGTGGCACTGTCTATAGTCAACCCGCCCGTCAGCTAACGGTGAACGTAGCGCCTTCCAACGTTGGCGCATTGACGGCCCCCGACGCCATCTGTGCCGGTGACGACCTCGAGGTGACTGCACCGACCTTTGACGGCACGGGCAATGGGGCTTGGGAAATCTGCCAGACGCAAAACGGCACTTATCAATCCTTCAGCATTCAGAACGTTCCTGCTACCTATAATAACTGGTATTTGCATTACAAAGTCAGCAACAACTGCGGCAGCGCGACTAGTAATGCCGTCCAAATCCATGTGAACGACGCACCTACCATTGCTACGCCAACCACACCCTCAGCCATCTGTGCTGGGGGTAGCTTCAACCTGGTGGCGCCTTCCATCCAAAACAATGGATTCAGTATCACCGACCAAGGATGGCAGATTGCATCCACGCAGAATGGTACATACAATAGCTTTAACAACAATAACGTCCAATATTCATCCAATGGATATTGGATCCGCTATTATGCCGTGAATGAGTGTGGCGAAACCCACAGTGCCTCTGTGCAAGTCACGGTGAACGATGAGCCTGTGGTGGGCGACATCGCGGTACCCGCTGGGATATGTGAAGGTCAGTCGTTTAACCTTACCGCTCCCACAGTGCAGTGGCGTCATACCAATCAAGGTACGGGAAGTTGGGAGATTCAAGTCAACGGAGTGTGGCAAACACTGAACAACAGCAATATTCCATTCGCTTATAATGGTTGCAATATCCGTTACAAGGCTGTGAACGGATGCGGGACGAATTACTCTTCCAATGTTGTGCAAGTGACCGTGTATTCTACCCAGCCTGTTGATTTAGGTGATGTAACTTTCTGCCAAGAAGGTTATTTCCATAACGTTTGGTGCTCTCAAGACGGGCATGTGTACGGTTACGACTCCCTTACACCCAATAATTGCACGATTCATGTGTCATGGCTATTCCATTTAAGCGAGGACTACAATATACATCCACAGACTCAAACCGAGTGTAATGAGTTTTATTGGCCTCAAACTGGAATAACTTATTATAATTCTGGTGTTTATTACGATACCGTTTCCAATTCGAATCCCGTCGAATGTGATGATGTCTATATCTTGAATCTGACCATCAACAATGCTCCCGAGATTCTTGAGAATCTTGAAGCGCCCCCGTCAGTTTGTGTAGGCAGTCCTCTGGCGGTGAATGTGCCCCAGTATTCGATGAACCATCCCAACGGAGATGCCCATTGGGAGTATGCCACCTCTGCAAATGGACCTTTCGTGCCTTTTGATCCGTCTGTCAACAACTTGAGCTATGGCACCTATTATCTACGTTATGCTGTTTCAAATGAATGTGGCAATGCCAATAGTAATGTGGTAACTTTCCATGTTAATGACGTGCCAGAAGCCAATATGCAACTCTCAGCGATGCAGGTATGTGAAGGCGAGACGTTGACGTTGCCCACAGAGAACGTGGTATGGCACAATGACAATGAGAATGATCGTGTCGCCCAATGGCAAATGTCGCCGACACAAAATGGCACATATGCGCCCATCGACCCGTCTATGCCTATGCAGGCAAGCCATAGCGGCAATTGGCTTCGTTTTGTTGCACAAAATAGTTGTGGTTCCGATATAGTGGGACCGGTCATGATTACGGTAGTGACATCGGAAGACCAATGGCTCGATCCCATCACGGCATGCGATGTCTATATGCTGGAGTCGGGACAAGTTATCACGGAAAGCACGGTCGTAGATTATGAAGTGCTGGAACCTTGCTTCCATGTCAATCATCAGCCTATTATCATCAACCATAGCAATTATGTGGTGGAGCCCATTACCTCTTGTCACGATGAGTTTGAATGGCACGGAATGACCTTCTACAGGTCAGAGCAGACACAGTATGCAAGTGTTTCATTGACCAACGTCTATGGCTGTGACAGTGTCGTTGAGCTGCAGCTCGATTTTGGCGATTATGCCAAGGTTACAGAGCAGCGCTTTGCATGCAATTTCTATGAATGGCCGCGAAAACCAGGGTCGTATTATACTGAGAGCCAGCAGGATTCGCTTTTCATCCCAGGAAACGATGCGGTATGCGACTCCATTATCTATCTGGATCTTTCGTTAGGGCAGACCTACGAGTTGGAAGGTGACCCGATGTTTGAGTGTAGTGGTTTTGTTTGGCATGGCGTGCCTTATTATGAAGATGCCATTGTCTACGATTCTTTGCAGACTGTTGGGACGCATTGCGACAGTATTATAGCCTATCAGCTGACCATTATCCCGCCCATTGAGAATGATACAAGCATGGTCTCGTGCCATGCAGTTTGGTGGAACGGACACTATTTTGAGAATGAAGGCGATGAATACACCCATGTGTATGTTTCGCAATATGGTTGCGACAGCATCGTCACCATGCACTTCAGCTTGGCAGAGGTGATCGAACAACATGTCGACACGGTGGCTTGCGATCCGTTCGACTGGTATGGGCATCATTTTGAGGGCGACGGGCAGTCGTCGCATACCTTCCAGACGCTGCAAGGCTGTGATAGCATGGTGTATCTGAATGTTACCTTTAATCAGGCTGAAATACAATCCAATAGCGTATCTGCATGTAACAGCTATGTAGTCGATGGCGTCGTCTATGATCAGCCTGGTTTTTACCAAATCTATTATGACACCGTGTATTCGCCCAATGGCTGTATCGGCAGCGTGCAACTCCTGAATCTGACCATCAACGATTCTGAACTGATGGGTGCCATCAGCGGCAGCGCAAATGTGTTTGTGGCTTCCAATATTATCAGCGGCATCTATCGTTACGAAGTGGACGCTGCAGGTGTAGAGGGCGACATCATCTGGACTATCTCAAACCCGGATTGGCAGATTGTTGAGGCACAGGATTATTATTGCCTCGTGTTTGTGGGCACGCCAGGGTCGGCCACTTTGACAGCACGTTTCAATACCTCTGACTGCGGTGAGATGGAACGTGAATTCATCATCAACGCAGGCTTCTTCGACGTGAACGAACATGCCTTCGAAGTCAAGATATTCCCCAATCCTACCAAAGGCTCGGTGACCATTGAGGCCGAAGGCATCGAAGCCATCCGCCTGACCAATATGATGGGACAGGTGCTCGACAGTTGCGACTACGGCCGTTCGGACAGTGTGATGCTGAACCTGACTGGTTATGCGCCATCGGTCTATCTGATAGAAATAAAGACGGTAAATGGACTGGTGAAGAAACGTCTGGTTCTGTGCCGATAGAGTTGAACCTATTTTTATGAAAATAGGAGAGGACAAAGGTAATATTTAGTATTTTTGCACGCAGGAGTAATAGTTATGAGAAAAAGGTTTTTGCTTACCCTCTTGTTGGTTTTTTCGGCTGTGTTCGCCTTCGCCCAACCCGTTACCATCAATCCGCCTTCGGCCACGATTCAGCCTGGTGGGTCGGTGACACTGACGGCCTCGGGAGCCACCTATTACCAATGGTCGCCCTCAACTGGACTTTCAGTCACTGATCGACCTGTGACGGTAGCTTCGCCCACGGTGACTACCACATACACATGTACGGGATTCGCCCCAGGAGCGGAGAGCGTTGTCAATGGTGATTTCGAGCAAGGCAACGTGGGTTTCACCTCGGCTTATCAATACAATACCAACTTATGGGGCGAGGGTACTTATTATGTGGATAGCGATGCAAGCCTTCATCACGAGAGTTTCGCTGGGTATGGCCACAATGGTGGCAACTTCATGATTGTTAATGGTGCAACCAGTCCTGGAACAAATGTGTGGACGGAGCAAATCACGGTAGTGCCCAATACCCAATATGCTTTTTCCACTTGGGCTTGCAATGTCAGTGTTGGAGATCCTGAACAAGTGGCTTTGTTGCAGTTCAGCATCAACGGCGTGCAATTGGGTCCCATTTTCTCGGCCCCTAACCAGTTAAACACATGGAACCAGTTTTATGAGTTGTGGAATAGTGGAAATGCAACTACGGCAACCATCACCATCCTTAACCAAAACACTGTGGCTGGTGGCAACGACTTCGGCTTGGACGATATCTCTTTTCGTCAACTTGTGCCAGTGGGTAGCCCGACATGCACTGTCTATGTGGGCAGTATGACGGCCTCGGCTAGCGCTGATGACTATGAGCTATGTGAGGGTGAATCTACCACTTTGCACGTCGCGCCCGTGAACGGCTCGGGCCATTACACCTACAGCTGGACACCAGCCAATACCCTTAGCAATCCCGCTGCACAGCATCCAGTGGCTACGCCGCCTTTGGGCTCGACAAGATACACTTGTCATGTGACCGATGTCGATTGGGGCACCACCCAGGATGCCAGCGTCACGGTCATGGTGCATCCCAACGTAGAGGTCCAGCTTGCAGAAGCCATCTGCGCCAATGAGGTGTACGATTTCTTTGGCGAGGTGCTGACCGCTTCGGGCGAATATGAGCACATGCTTCAAACCCCATTTGGGTGCGACAGCCTCATCCGTCTTAACCTCACCGTCTATCCGCCTAACGACACCACCATTGTCGATCCCAGCATCTGTGTCGGTGATTCATACGATTTCCATGGTACCTTATACAACCAAGACGGACAGATTGCCTATTTCGACACTGTGGATTACCATGGTTGCCTGAAGGTGGAGAAACTCGTGCTCACTGTCGACGAGTACCAGATGCCTCCCGTGGTTCATCAGTATGAATGCTATGCGCATGGCACGGTCCCTGCCTGGACGTGGGACAAGACCGGGATCACCTATCATGAAGACACCTATGATGAGATCATCCTTGACGACCCCAATGGCGGCTGCCCCATCAGGCATCGCCTCGATCTCCGTTTCCATGAAGAGTTTTACCAAGAGGAATCGAGGGTGGTTTGCGACTCCTATTATTGGCCTATCACTGGGGAGACCTATACTGAGAGCCAGGATTGGATAGAGAAGACCTTCCACCACGTCTTTGGCGACACGGAATGCGACAGCACCTATGTGCTTCATCTTGAGATCGGGGAATATGAGACGAACTCATTCACGGTGCCCTATGACGAGAGTTGTGACAGCTATTACTGGGAAACGGGTGGCTTGGAATACCACACCGATGATGAATACGACCCCGAAGACCACGTCTTCACTCAATCGGGTACCTATCACAGGACATACTTCAATGAACTTGGCTGCGACAGCATCGTGACCATGAATGTGCAGTTCGATTACACGCCGAATCCCACTGAGATCTATCCTATGGACCCCGCCAATCCGGCGCCGCATTGGGTTGTCACAGCCACCGAGTTCCAAATCAATTCCTATGATTACACCATGTGGGACCAAAACCCATATTGCAGTTGGGATAGCGTGACATGGAACTTCGTGGAACCCGTGACTTGGGTGCTTGAGCCTTTTGGCGAGAAGCACCAGTGCTGCAAGGTGTATGTACTCAACCATGTTGACGACACCGTGTGGATTGAGGCGCGAGCCTTCAACCGTTGTGCGCCCGAAGAAGGCGTGTCGCAACGGTATTGGATGGTGTGCTCGTTCTACGACATCGAAGAAGGTGACGGTTTAACGCATGGCAATATGGAGGTGTCGCCTAATCCTAACAACGGTCAGATGGACCTTCGCTTAGACCATCTCACGGGTCTGATCGAGTTCAAGGTGTATGATATGACGGGTCGACAGATAGATCAGTTCCAGATGTATAATGAATTGGAGTATAACACGATACAATATAATCTGAGAAATGACGTTGGAGGTGTGTACGTCTTTGTGGCAACAAGCAAGGAAGGCGTCGTGACGAAGAAAGTGGTCGTTACCAAATAGAAACAACTATGAAACACAAAAGCATAATATGGGCCTTTGGACTTCTTCTCGCAGGAGGTTTGATGTTGAGCTCCTGCACCAAAAACGATGACAATACCATCGCCCTTATCGGGACGGAGTATTATATAGACGATATTCTGGCCGTGGTTTCCGACTCGGCGTTTTTGGCCGATTTTGGTTCTTATCCCCATGGCTCTATTCCGCCTAAGATCGAAGGTTCCTACGTGATGGATCCCAAACAAAGGGTTTATTCGAATGTCCAGGGTTGGCCTTTAACCATTGTGGAGCCTAATGTGTATCTGCGTTTTGGTAAACAACACAATGGGGTGGCTGTCATGGATCTGAATGAAGCCACCGAGCAAGTCACCGACACCGTTTTCGTGATGGGCAGTAACGATGACTTTACGGTCTATTTTGTCGAAGACAAGGCGTATGATGTACCTTTTGACAACACCACCTATCATGTGAAGATGAAACGAGGCGTCATCATGAAAGGCAAAGTGGCTGAGACGGGTTTGGCAAACTTCAGAATGGCATCGGTCATTATGGAGATTGAAGACAATTCGAATGGGGCGTTGAGCCAGTATCCTGTCGGCTCCTATTTCATCTACAAGGATGGGGATAACCTGGCGGAGAATTTTGAATGGTAATAAATGAAACGATGAAAAGATATTTGATAATCATAGGAATCCTGTTGGCATTGAGCCCATTCTCTATGGGCCAGATGTATTCGAGTAAGGCTCAGGAGAAGAACCATGCCGCCATCGGCATCAAAGGGGGCGTGAACATGCCTAGGATGTACTATTATAACAACACTGCGTTGCAGAAGCTTCCTCAGAACGATACCATTACCTTGATGGGAGGTTTGTTTGTGGACATTCCTTTGGGAAGGTATCTATGGCTTTCGCCCGAGGTGGCTTATTTGGAGCGTGGCACGGATATGACCTACCAGCACCAAGGCTCAGGGGCCGATGTGCATTATGCCTTAAGAGCCTCCTATGCCGATTTTAGGCTCCCGCTGGAAGTGTCTCTGCCTGTCAAGCCCTATTTGCAACCTTACCTTGTGGTGGGTGCGGAAGTAGGTATGCGGCTCTTTGGAAAGATCCATCTCGACAGGAGTGAGCCCATTGCCTTTGACGAGACCATCGATGTGGGCGATGCCAACTTGGCTTTGATTCATGCCGGTGCTTTTGCTGGCGTTGGCATCCGTAGTCTCATCGGTGTGGGAAGCCGACATATCTTGCTCAAGCTTAGCGCAACGGTGCATCAGGGTCTGCTCGACAGCTATGGCGCTGCCGAGAAGGAAGGCAGTGTGCCTGCCACCAATGTCAATGCCTATCAGATCACGGGCCAACGCTTGCCTCAGGGGCTTGAAGTCACACTGGGTGTGGCCATTCCCTTGGAGAAGCAGCTTGACGACGCCTGTGCCACCTTCGCCAAGGACCGTTACCGTCGTCGTGGCAGTAGAGGCCATTTGTTCGGATACTGATAAAGATTTCTTATCTTTGCAGCCTCATTTTTAGGCTATGCGTTTCCTCTATCCCAATATGCTTTGGGGCTTGTTTGCCCTACTGATACCAATCTTAATCCACCTGTTTAACTTCAGGCGGCATAAGTTGGTGTATTTCAGCAATACGGCTGTTTTGAGGAGTATACAGCAGGAGAACGCCAAGACGCGCAAACTGAAGTATCTCGTCACCTTGCTGTTACGCTGCCTGTTCATCGCGGCATTGGTGTTGGCTTTTGCCTTTCCGTATCATCCTGAGAAACAATTGAATGTCAATACGGAGAATAATCTCGTTGGCGTCTACATTGACAACTCAATGAGCATGAAGGGGCAGTCGCAGCGCACCACTTTGATTGAGGATGCACGGCAGTCGGCACGCGACTTGGTACACAAACTCAATCCCTCCAACCGCTACCTGCTGATGACCAACAGCTTCGAGATCCAGAACGAATACCCGATGAATCAGGAGGAGATGCTCGACCAACTTGACCGTATGAACCCTGACGGTGCGCCTGCTCCGATGGGTGAGGTCGTCGACCGTTTTGAGATGTTGGCCAAACAACATGGCTTTGAGACTTCGACCTTGTTTGTCTATTCTGATTTCCAAAGCAACACCTTCGACCTTTCGGCGGCCAAGGCCGATACCGCCATGCAGGTGGTCGTAGTGCCGATGACCCCCGAGTTCAAGACAAACCTTTATGTCGATTCTGTGTGGTTGGCGTCACCCGTGGTACAACCTGGCCTGACCAACGACCTTAATGTGCGCATCGTCAACCAAGGTGATAAGGAGGTGAAAGGCTTGCCTGTCACTTTCACGATGAATGGTGCGATGGCTGCTTCAACGACCGTGGACTTGGAGAAAAACGGTACGCAGGAAGTCGTCATGCAGTTTGTGGTGGAAGGCACTGGTGACCAACGCTGCAGCGTGTCGCTCAACGACCACCCCATCACCTTCGATGACACATACGACTTCGTATTGGGTGTGAGGCCGAGCCTCTCTGTGATTGAGTTGGGTAGTGAGGCCACCAGTTGTGCCTTGCTTTTCGATGACGATGAACAGTTCCGCTACACCTTGATGGAGCCTTCACGTTTTGACCTCGACCAACTCTCCAAGGCTCAATTCATCATCGTCAATGAGAGCACCAACCTCAACGAGACTTTGCAGCAGACACTGCTGAATTGCGTTGCTGATGGCGTCGCCATGTTGGTGTTCCCGTCGAAAAACGATCCGAAAAACAATGCCTTCCTGATGAGTAAGCTCGGACTCACGGTGATGGAGCTCGACACCAATGCCACGGTGGCACAAGATTTGGCCTTGCGTCATGAGTTTTTCAGCGATGTCATCCTCGACATGCCTCAACAAGCCGACCTGCCTAAGGTGAAGAAGCACGTTCGCATGAGAAGCAACGGTATCCCGAGCAGCTTGTTGATCCTTCAGAACGGTGACGCGATGCTGTATTCGGAGACGGTGGGGCAGGGACAGGCCTTCGTCATGACCACCGCACTTGACCCGAAGTGGAGCGACCTTGCCGACCACTCCCTCTTTGTCCCCATGATGGTCAAGATGGCTTTGTTAGGCGGTCAGCTTGGGAAGCTATCGTACACGATTGGTCAAGACAAAATAATGGTCCTGAACGATATGAATTTGGAAGGCGATCGCCGCTTTCTCTTTGCAAACGCTGACCGCAGCTTCGAGCAGATGCCAGCCTCAGAGGTGCGCAACGGCAAGGTGTATCTTTATCTTAATGATAACCTGCCGGCGGCTGGTTTCTATGACTTGCTCGTCAACGATACCTTGAACCGCGTGACGGCATGGAATGAGAGCCGTGTGGAGTCGCGGATGGACTTCGTTGACCGCGATGACATTGAGGCGCAATTCAAGAAGGCAGGCTTCGATGTGGCCGCCGTCCTCGACACCTCCGACTTCACCGACGCTGACCTCGTGGAGGCCATGGCACACCAATCCTCGCAGTGGAAATTATTCGCACTGATAGCTCTGCTTGCGTTACTCGGTGAAATTGCCGTGTTGAGGTTTTGGAAGTGATGATTTCTGCTGCAAAGAAAAGCAGCTTTATGGAGTTTTTTATATTTTTGCACTTATTAACAACTCAAACTTATGGATCAACGGGAAATCATAATGTGGAGAAAGGCTTTATCTCTTTTGCCATTGTTAGTTGTGGCCATACTGGTTTGTTCATGTGCTTCATCATCCAAAACGACTACAAACTCATTCCAACATCGTCAAACTTTGACGAGTGGCGTCCTTGATGAAAATGACACCCTGCTTTTCCCAAGTCATATAATTATCGAGCAGAATCTTGATGAACTGGATGTTAGCTTTCGGGTTACACCTCATAATATGCATGTTGGAGATGAGGCGGGAGTATGCGTTTGGGCGGATGGAGAAAACCATGCAGATGCCGTTGTGTTCAAGTACAGCCGTGCCACCGAGTATGTCGTATATAGATTTGTCGTCAATGGTAAGGATTATCCCATTTGTTCAGTTTTCTTGGGATTTCCTTCAAAGCATCAAGCCTTCTTACACATTAAACGAGTTGGTGATGACATAGTGTTTTACCAGCCTTATGAAAGGGAAGTCGCTCGTATTGGTTTGAGCCAATTGTTCCATGGTACATCTCCAAAGCAAGAAATCAGGTTGGTGATGTATGCAATCCAAGCAGAAAACCATCAGCCTTTCACGGTTGATTTTGATTATTAAAGCCTTTGTGGCAATCGAAAAATTTCCTATCTTTGCAACTTTAGAACAACCCCGCAATGGATATCGAAGATAAGACCGAATTGGAAAACGAAGCATTGGACGAGCAGCCGATGGATGAGACTTTGGAAGGCGTGGAAGACGCTCAGGCTCAGGAGGATGAATACCATGTCATACCACTGAAAGGGATGTTCGAGAACTGGTTTCTCGACTATGCCTCTTATGTCATCCTTGAACGTGCTGTGCCTGCCATCGAGGACGGTCTGAAGCCCGTACAACGCCGTATCCTGCATTCGATGGACGAACTCGATGACGGCCGTTTCAACAAGGTGGCCAATATCGTGGGTAATACGATGAAATACCACCCGCACGGCGACGCCTCCATTGGTGACGCCCTCGTGCAGCTCGCCCAGAAAGACCTGCTCATCGACACGCAAGGTAACTTCGGCAACATCCTCACTGGCGACGATGCCGCCGCCCCGCGTTACATTGAGGCGCGCTTATCGAAGTTTGCCAAAGAAGTCGTCTTCAACCACAAGACCACCGACTGGACCCGTTCCTATGATAACCGTAATGCCGAGCCTGTCTCGCTTCCGGTGAAGTTCCCACTGCTGTTGGCACAAGGCACCGAAGGCATCGCCGTGGGTTTGGCCTCCAAGTTCTTGCCGCATAACTTCAACGAACTTATCGATGCTTCCATCGCCTATCTGCGCGACGAGCCTTTCACGCTCTATCCCGACTTCCCAACGGGTGGCCTGATGGACGTGACCAACTACAACGACGGTCTGCGTGGCGGCAAGGTGCGCATCCGTGCACGTATCAGCCAACAGGACAAGAAGACGCTGGTCATCAGCGAGATTCCATACGGCACCACCACGGGTAGCCTCATCGAGAGTATCGTGAAGTGCAACGACAAGGGTAAGATCAAGATCAAGAAAATCGACGACAACACCGCTGAGCAATGCGAAATCGTGATTTATCTCAATCCTGGCGTATCGCCCGACCAGACGATTGACGCTCTCTATGCCTTCACCGATTGCGAGGTGTCCATCTCGCCCAATGCCTGCGTCATCGTTAATGACCACCCGGCATTCATGGGCGTGAGCGAGATTCTGCGTCATAGCGCCGATCGTACTATGGAACTCCTCAGCTGGGAGCTACGTATCCTCATCGAGGAGCTTGAGAACAGCTGGCACTGGATTTCCTTGGAAAAGATCTTCTTCGAGAAGGGCATCTACAAGGAGTTGGAGAACAAGGACTACGAGACCTGGGATGATCAACTCACAGGTATTGAGCGTCGCTTCGACAAGTACCGCAAACTGCTGAAACGCGAGATTACGCGTGAGGATGTGGAGAAGCTCTGCGAGAAGCCCGTCCGTAAGATCTCCAAGTTCGATATCAAAAAGGCCGACGAGCAGCTGGCCGACATCGAGAAGAAAATGGAAGAGGCCAAGTATAACCTCGACCATATCGTGGACTACACCATCGACTATTTCCTGCATATCAAAGAGAAATATGGCGAGGGCCGCGAACGCAAGACCGAGATTCGTAACTTCGACAATATCTCGGCCGTGGCCGTGGCCGCCAACAACGAGAAGCTGTATGTCAACCGCGACGAGGGCTTCGTCTGCACAGGCGAGGGCTTGAAACGCGAGAAGAACAAGGAGGCCTACGAATACGTGTGCGACTGCTCCGATTTGGACGACATCATCGTCTTCCATGAAGACGGTAAGTATGCTGTGGTCAAGCTGCAGCCGAAACTCTTTGTGGGACAAAAGATTATCCATGTCAATGTGTTCCATAAGAACGACGATCGCACGACATATAATGTGGTGTATCGCGACGGCAAGAACGGCGCGCCGCATTATGTGAAGCGTTTTGCCGTGAAGGGTGTCACCCGCGACAAGGAATACGACCTCACGCAGGGCAAGCCTGGCTCGAAGGTGCGCTATTTCTCGTCGAACCCCAACGGCGAGGCAGAGGTCATCAAGGTGACGCTGGTGCTGTTCAACAAGAAACAAAAGACGGTGGACTACCAGTTCGCCGACCTGGCCGTGAAAGGTCGCGACACACGTGGTAACCTTCTGACCAAATACGAAGTAAAGGAAATCAAGAAGGGTGGTGAAGGCGTGTCCACACTCAATGCCCGCGACATCTGGTTCGACGACACGGTACGTCGCCTGAATGCTGACAAACGCGGACAATACCTTGGCGCTTTCGAGGGTGATGACCGCATCTTGCAGATCTTTGCCAACGGCGAGTTCAAAATCTCGGGCTTCGATCTCAACACCCACTTCGACGACGATATGGTGGAGATCCGTAAGTTCGACCCGGATGAGATTTTCTCCGTCATCTACATCGAAGGCGAGACGCAGAAGCATTATCTGAAGCGTTTCTGCATCGAAGCGGAGACCAAACTGAATACCCGTGCTTCCTTTATCGGTGAACATCCAGAGGCGAAGTATCTTGGCCTCAGCGTTGACGTCATGCCACGGCTGAAGCTGAGCTATAAGGTCAGCGAAGCCGGCAACAGTTTCCCCGACGACGAAATCAATGTGGAGGAGTTCATCGGCATCAAGAGCTATAAGGCCAAGGGCAAGCGCCTGTCGACGCGTGAGGTCGACACCTGGGAGTTCCTTGAGCCCATCCAACCCGAGCCTTCGGAAGATGAGCCTAATGTGCCTGCCGATGAAGAGGAGCCCATCGAAAAGATTGAAGTCAACCCCGCCGATGTGCCGCTGGAGATTGTCGAGCCCAAGGGCGACGGCGTGCAAATGGATTTATTTGGAGGTGATCTATGAAATCTAGAATAACAATAGGAATCGTCATGCTGCTGGCCTTCGTGTTGACCAGCTGTCAGACCGAGTTGAAACTGGCCAAGAAATACATGGCCGAGCGCCCGAACATCGAGGCAGCGGTGTATTTCCCCGAGAAGGCTGAGGTCAAGGTGGAATACAACAGCCAATATGGCAAGCAGACCGAGGTGCTGAACGGCTTCAACCAGGATATGTTCCTCGATGTCATGTATAATGCCTATGCACAGACCATGGGTGACTATGGCGTCAATGTGTATATTCCTGAAGACGTCGACAAGGTGCCTGTCGACTCCACGCATTGGCTAGTCATGCTGTCGCGGATGGAGGTGTCGGGCCGCATCACGGAGTACGAGGACTATCTGTTTAGCGACACGGATGAATACAGCTACAAGCATCCTTTGAACACGGTCAATGTGGCCTCATGGTTCGAGGTCAACGACGGCAACTGGAAACCGGTGCTGTTTTGCGAACATAACCTCATGGACGGCTTCGACTCAAAGACCGACTATTCCTTCTGGACGCAGAAGATCGACTACACTTATACCATCGACACGCTTGACCTTCAGGATGTGTACAACTACGCCGTATATCTGGGTAAGCTCTATGCCGGTTATACCTACGACTATATGATGAACAGCTATGTAGGAGCTGAATTGAAGAAGAAAGGCTATGCCTATCAGCTCATGCTGCGTTATGACCCGTATAAGAAGCAGTTGCGCTATACGGAGGAGGATGACTGTTTTGTCGAAATCAAGGAATAATCAGGCTTTCAATTCCTTCTCAATCATTTCTTTCAATTCTGATGGCTTGACGGTGCTGATCTCGCCGTTGACGACCATGCTGATGTTGCCAGTTTCCTCAGAGACGACGAGGGCGATGCAGTCGTTGACCTCAGTCACGCCGATGGCGGCGCGGTGACGCAATCCATAGTGGCCTGGGATATTAGTCTTTTGTGTCACGGGAAGGATGCAACGGGCGGCGGTGATGCGGTTGTTGCGAATGATCATGGCGCCATCGTGCAATGGGCTGTTTTTGAAGAAGATATTCTCAATCAAAGGGTTGCTGATGTCGGCATTGACCACCACGCCAGTGGAGGAGATGTCGTCGAGGTTGTTCTTGCGTGCCACAAGGATGAGTGCGCCTTGCTTGATGTCCGACATGTTTAGGCAGGCCTTGCTGATGGCATCCACGTTGAGGCCCGCGTTGCCGGTGACCCTCAGGAATTTAAAACGTTGCATCAACTTACCTTCTTGTGCTTGTGTGCCGATGGTAAACAAGAAGCGTCGTATCTCTGGCTGGAAAATGATGATAAGCGCTATGAAGCCCACACTGACGAAGGCACCGAGTATGGAACTCAATAGCTCCATTTGCAGCGCTTTGACCACTTGCCAAATGAGGAAGATGGCCACAATGCCCAAAAAGATGCTGATGGCGGTGGTGCCTTTCAGGATGCGGTAGAACCAGAAGAAAAGCAAGGCCACCAGAATGATATCGATGATGTCGAAGATGCGGACTTGGATGAATAGGTCGATCATAACGCTAAATTTGTTGCAAAAGTACAAAAATTGCCTACCAGTTCGATGGCTTCGCGCGCATTTTTCACATCATGGACGCGCAGGAGGTCGGCACCGTTGAGCAGGGCGATGGTGTTGAGCACCGTGGTGCCGTTCTCGGCGGTGTCGGGTGTGGTGTGCAGCACCTTGTTGATCAATGACTTCCTCGAGATGCCGATGAGGATGGGCAGATTGTGATAACGGTAACGGTTCAAGTCGCTGAGCAACTGATAGTTGGCTTCCAGACTCTTGCCAAAGCCGATGCCTGGGTCGAGGATGATTTGTTGCTCGCCATAGGCTTCGAGGACTTGGCATTGTTTCTCGAAAAACGCCATCACGGTTTGGTGGATGTCGCCGCTGAGCGTGTATTGGTGCATAGTCTCAGGCGTGCCTACGCAGTGCATCATCACGTATGGGATGTGGTGCTGCCCGATATATGGCAACATGTCCTCGTCGAAAAGACCCCCTGAGATGTCGTTGATGAGGTCGACACCTTCGTCGACGCAGGCTTCGGCCACATTCTTGCGGAAGGTATCGATGGAGACCAAGATCTCGGGGAAGGCTTTCCTGATCGCTTTCAGTATCGGGATGACACGTTCCATCTCTTCGCTTTCCGAGGCGATGGCGTTGTTGGGTCGCGTGGAGCAGCCGCCGATGTCGATGAAGTCGGCACCGTCGGCAATCATTTGCTCACAATGTAGCAAGGCCTGGTCCATCTGGTTGTAACGGCCGCCATCGGAGAATGAGTCGGGCGTCACATTCAGGATGCCCATGAGGGCAGGCCGGTCGAAAAGGATGGTTTTATTCCGTGAAATGAGTCTCAGCATTGAAAAAAGTTTTATTTTTGCAAAAATACATTTTTCATGCAAAAGAAAGACACAAAAGCCCAATTTCATAGCGTTTTAGCGCAATGCCGCAAGTTGTTTGTCGACAAGATGAAAGACTACGGTCCGGCATGGCGCATTCTGCGCACACCTTCCATCACGGATCAGATTTTCATCAAGGTAAAGAGAATCAGAACCTTGCAGACTGCCGCTGAGCGTATGGTCGATGAAGGCATAGAGCCCGAGTTCATTGGCATCGTCAACTATGCGGCGATGGGCATCATCCAATTGCAACTGGGCGTGGTCGACCAGCCTGATCTGACTGCAGAGGAGGCTACGGCATTGTACGACAAGGTGACCACCGAGGCCTACGACTTGATGATGCGCAAGAACCACGACTACGACGAGGCTTGGCGTGATATGCGTGTCAGCTCCATCACCGACCTCATCATGAGCAAGGTGTTGCGCACCAAGTCCATCGAAGACCATAACGGCATGACGCTTGTGTCGGAAGGCCTTGATGCCAACTACTACGATATGATCAACTACGCGGTGTTCGCCTTGATTCTTTTGAGCGAATAAACACTGTTTTCAAAACGAAAAGAACATGAGAAAGAAAACGAATTCGATGCCTTGGATCAGCATCTTGGTGGCTTTGGCCTCGGCGGTAGGGATTTATTTCCTGCCCGACTACCATTGGTGGTTTCTGGCCATCCTGCTTCTCAACTTGTTGTTTTCCTTGGTGTTCAGCAAAAGATACAGCCCTGGTGCTTTGACGATATGTCGTCTGTTGGTGGGCGCTTTGTTCATCTTCAGTAGTTTCACCAAGGGCGTGGATCCCTTGGGGACGAAGTATAAGATGCTGGATTATCTTTCAGCGTATCACATGACATGGCTCAACAATTTGGCCATGGTGCTGGCTGTGCTGATGATTTTGGCCGAGTTTATCGTTGGTTTCTGTTTGATAACCAAGATGTTGCCGCGCTTGGCGGTGCTCGGCGCCACCTTGCTGATGCTGTTTTTCACCTTCACCACTTTGTTCGACGCTTTGTATAACATGGTGCCCGATTGTGGATGCTTCGGTACGGCAATCAAGATGAGCAATTGGCAGACTTTCTATAAGAATCTCGTCATCGACACGTTGCTTATCCCGCTGATTATGAATAATAAACTGCTGGAAAACAAGTTGGGTAAGGGCGTACAATGGTTGATAGCCATTCTATTTGCCTTGGCGTTCTTAGGCTTTGAGCTCTATAACTATCGTCATCTGCCGGTCGTCGACTTCATGGATTGGAAGGTGGGCAAGCAGATGTCGGCCTCAAGCAACGAAGGGACGAAGGTTTATCTGACCTATAAGAACAAGGCGACTGGGGAGAAGCAAGAGTTTCTCTCGCCCAATTATCCTTGGAACGACTCGGTGTGGATGTCTGAATGGGAGTTCGTCCAACAGCGTGTGGAAGGCGGTACCAAATTCCTCGGCTTCTCTGCCCTCGATGAGGACGACAACGACGTCACGGATTTGATCCTCGACACTGAGAATCTGTTGATGTTCACATCGCATGACCTGGCTAAGGTCACTGAAAAGGAATGGGCCAAAGTGAAAGAGATTACTGAAGAAGCAGGAAGTCGTGGCTATTATGTGGTTTGGGTTGTGGCAAACGAACCCGAATATGTGGAACAGCTACGCGAGAAATACGATTTTCTCTATGAGGTCTATTATGCCGATGCGTTGGAGATCAAACCCATAGTGCGTTCCAATCCTGGACTCATCTGGCTCGACAACGGTTTTGTGAAGGACAAGTGGAGCTCGACTGATTTCAAGAAGGTTCTGAAGGTTTTGTGATACTATGGGGGCCTACGTCATCAGGAAGTTGTTATACGGTATCGCGGTGCTTTGGGGCGTCGCCACCCTGGTGTTTTTCCTTTTCAACATCCTGCCGGGCGACCCTGCCCAGATGATGCTAGGCCAACGTGCCGACCAAGAGTCGGTGAATGCTATCCGTGAGGAGTTGGGCATGAACCAGAGCTTGGGCAAACAATATGTCGACTATCTCAACGACTTGGTCCCGGTTTCGTTTTATGATGTGTCGGAAGGCACACAGAAACTCGACAAGATAGGTCGCTATGCCCGATTGGCGACTATAGGCTCGACGGCTGTCGTGCTGAAAGGTCCCTATCTGCGGATGTCATACCAAAGCAAGCGTAAGGTGTCCGACATCTTGGGCGAGGCTTTCCCCAATACCCTGTTGTTGGCGGCTGTGTCCATCTCTATCGCCATGCTGTTGGGCTTGCTGATAGGCATCCTGGCGGCGGTCATCAACACCAATTTCCTCAACCGTTTGACTTTGTTCATCACCACCATAGGCATGTCCTTGCCTTCGTTTTTTGCGGCTATCCTCATGGCATGGATATTCGGTTTCCTGCTTGAACACCAAACAGGCTTGAGTATGACGGGCAGCCTTTACACCGTCGACGAATATGGCAGGGGAGAGTTCCTGAGTCTTCGCAACCTCATCTTGCCCGCCTTGACATTGGGTATGCGCCCATTGGCTGTGGTGACTGAACTGACGCGCACCTCACTGCTGGAGGCCATGTCGATGGACTATGTGCGTACGGCGCGTGCCAAGGGCCTGAAGCCGTGGCGTGTCATCTGCATCCATGCCTTGCGCAATGCCTTGAACCCAGTGGTGACAGCAGTATCGGGATGGTTTGCCTCGCTTTTGGCAGGTGCCGTCTTCGTTGAGTATGTCTTCGACTGGAAAGGCATTGGTGTGGTGGTCGTCGACGCCTTGGACAAATACGATTTCCCTGTCATCATGGGCGCGGTGCTGCTCATCGCTGTCATGCTGATTATCGTCAATATCGTGGTGGATATCATTTATGGTATTATCGACCCGCGTGTAAGAATAAATGGATAATGAATAAGATAGGAAAATATGAGTTTATAGCTGAGCCGTTCCATTGCGACTTCTCTGGTCGGATGTTTTTGGGACATTTGGGCAACCAGATGCTCAACGCCGCCGACTTCCATTCCACCGACCGTGGCTTTGGGATGAAATACTTGATGACCATCAAACGCTCGTGGGTGCTTTCGAGGCTGGCCATCGAGATGGAGGAGATGCCGGCGCAGTATGCGCATTTCACGATCGAGACCTGGGTCGAGAGTGCCATGAAGTTTTTCACCAGCCGTAACTTCTGTGTGTCGGACGGACAAGGCAAGGTGTACGGTTATGGCCGATCCATCTGGGCGATGATCGACACAGAGACGCGTCAACCCTGCGATATCTATGCCATTGACAACGGCGCCATCAACGATTGGATTGTGGACGACAAGCCTTGCCCGATTGAGAAAGGCGGTCGCGTGAAGATGTCGGGAAACGACGAATTGGTGCGAACGATAGAAGTGAATTATAACGACATCGATATCAACGGGCATGTCAACTCGGTGAAGTACATCGAGCATGTGCTTGACCTTTGGGATATCGCTTGGTATCGCGAACACCGTTTGAAACGGTTTGAGATTGCCTACGTGGCTGAAGCACATCAAGGCGATAAGATGGGTTTTTATCGCGAGCAAATAACTGATAATGAATTTTGTGTGCGCCTGACCAAGACGGATCTGTCGTCACAAAAGGAGACTGAGGTCTGCCGTTGCAGGTTGGTGTTTTAGAATTGTGTATCTTTGTCACATTGAATATTAAATCATAAAAACCATACATCATGAGAAGCAAAATTGTAGCCGGAAACTGGAAAATGAACCTCACTTTCGATGAGGCTCAGACCTTGGTCGATGACATCCTCGACCGCCTTGACGAAATGGATGACTTGAATTGCGAAATCATCATCTGCCCGCCATTCCCTTATCTTGAGCTGTTGACCGACTTTGAGTTCGACGAACAGCGTTTCAACGTGGGAGCACAGAATTGCAGTGCCTACGATAAGGGTGCCTATACGGGTGAGGTGTCGGCCAAGATGCTGAAATCCATCGACGTGGACTACTGCATCGTGGGTCATAGCGAGCGTAGGAAATACTTTGGCGAGACCAATGAAGTGCTGGCCGAGAAGATCAATCGCTTGATTGAAAACGAGATGTCGCCCATCTACTGTGTCGGTGAGGTGCTTGAGGAGCGCGAGGCTGGCCGCCATTTCGAGGTCGTCAAGGAACAACTTGAAAAAGGCCTCTTCCATCTGGATGGTGATGCCATCTATGACGCCATCATTGCCTACGAACCCGTTTGGGCCATCGGAACAGGAAAGACCGCTACGCCCGAGCAAGCCCAAGAGATGCATGCCTATATCCGCTCACTGATCAAGGAACACTACGACGAAGCTACGGCTGACGACATCCGCATCCTTTATGGCGGCAGCTGCAACGCAAAGAACGCCACCGAGCTGTTCTCACAACCCGACGTCGACGGCGGCCTCATCGGTGGAGCCTCGCTCAAGGCGGAAGACTTTGTCTCTATTTGCGACCAAGCTTCACATATTGGAGAAGAATGAAGACCTTCGAATACACTTTCACCGCGCCGTCGTCCGACATCCAGCATGACATGCTGACCACCATGTTGGCGGAGATAGGCTTCGACTCCTTCATGGACGAGGACTATGCCTTGAAAGCCTATTGCTCGACAGATAGCCGTGACGATATGGCGGTGGAGAATCTCTTGCTCGACCCTGCTTTCAGCGACTTGCGTCTGCTGAAGGTGGAGGAGATGCCCGACAAGGACTGGAACGAGCTCTGGGAGGCTTCCTATCAGCCCGTGGTGGTCAACGAGCGTTGCCGTGTGCGTGCTCCTTTCCATGAGCCTGACCCGAGTTTTGAGTTTGACCTTGTCATCGAGCCTAAGATGTCGTTCGGGACAGCCAATCACGAGACCACAGCACAAATCATCCAGCTGATGCTGGAGACCGATTTTCAGGGGAAGGAAGTGCTTGACATGGGCAGCGGAACAGCGGTCTTGGCCATCTTGGCGAAGAAGCTGGGCGCTGGGCATACGGTGGCCATCGACAATGATGAGTGGGCCTACCGCAATGCCTTCACCAATGTCGACTTAAACGGTGTGTCGGACATCGACATCATTTTGGGTGATGCCCTGTCCATCCAAGGTCAGTATGATGTGGTGTTGGCCAACATCAACCGTAACATCTTGCTGCGCGACATGCATTATTATGTGGAAGCCATGAAGCCTGGTGCTCACATCTTCTTCAGTGGGTTTTATACCGAGGACTTGGAGATCATAAAAGTCGAGGCTGAACGCTTAGGCTTACATTACGAAAGGCATCTGACCCGCAATAATTGGGTAGCTGCTGAGTTTGTTAAGTAATTGATAATTGACAATTTACAATTGAAAATTTGATGAAGAAAGGAATCCTGGTTGTTGCATTTGCACTTTTAGTGAGCGTTGTTCCATCGTTTGCGCAGGCTTTCTTCCCGACGGAGAAAGGCGCTTTCTACGACCAACTCTCGGCCTATCTGTCATCGTCGTCCTCGAAGCAGGACCGTGATGAGGCTGCGGTCATCTTGCAAAACTTCCGTGGGGTATGGGACAGCTATTATAGCGGCACTGAGGCCAACACGGTGATGCAACTGTGTGAGCGCTTTCATGCCAAGAGCGGCGGTAGGGCATATGCCAATATCTTTAATTTCGTTGAAGTGTTACAGTGCATCCCGACGGCCAGCCTCTCGCATCGCGACGTGGGCAATTGGCTAGCCTACACCGACGCCAAGGCGCAGAAGTCGATGAATGGCATGGACAAATACCTCGCCTCATGTCGCGACCTCTTTGTCGACAAGGTGTTGTCGGCTAAAGGCAACTCCAAATGGATGCTTCGTGACGCGCTGTGGGGATTCCCGTCAAGTGAGAAGTTTGAGCTTACGGTTGACGGTACCTTGGTGCTGGCATCGCAAAAGGATGAGTCGGTCATCAAGAACACCAAAGGCGTGTATTATCTTGAGGACAACCTCTGGGAGGGTACAGGAGGCCGCGCCGACTGGTCGAGGTTCGACATTCCTCAGGATGTGGTCTACGTCACCTTGCCGGATTATTATACCTTGAATCTGAGTCGCTCAGAGTATGCCATCGATTCGGTGATCTTCCACGAACGCAGCCATTTCGAGAAGGACATCCTGTGCCGCTACGAAGACAAGGTACTCGTGAATGCGCCCAACGAAAAGACCATGTTCCCCCGAGTGAAGTCCTATCGTTCCGACTACAAGATCCCTAACTTCATGAGGAACATCGATTTTGAGGGAGGCATCGGTATGATGGGCAACCAGATCAATGTGTTTGGCGGCATGAACAACAAGGCCTCGTTCCGTTTCCATCAGGGCGGCAAGGAAGTCGTTAGGGTGGAGGCACCACAGTTCATGATGACGATCGACGACCTGCTGGTCTCAGACCATGTGGCGTTGCGTCTCTATATCACGGACTCCGTTCCTGGCACTGGGGTGGACTCGCTCTATCACAACAACGCGGGCTTCCGCTACGACAACAAGACCCGAAAAATGATGGTCTACCGCTCGGAGAAAGACTTCGGCGATGCGCCTTTCCACGACTATTTCCATGGTTTGGACATCTTCCTTGAGGCCATGTATTGGAACGTCGATGACAACCAGGTGGACTTTAGGCGCATGGAGAGCGTCAACCCGAGGAGCGAGGGCGATGTGGTGTCGGTGAACTATTTTAGGTTCAACGACTTCAAGAAGCTTCAAGGCCTCGACGGTGCGCATCCTATGGTTCGCATTGAGAAATTCCTGAAAGGCTTCGACAACGTCGATCGTCAGGTGCGGTTCGCCGTCGGCGACTTGTCGTCATATCTCGGCTATCCCATTGAGCAGGTGATTTCCTTGTTGCTGAAGTTGCAGGCCGAGGGCTATGTGGAATATGAGACCGATACAAAGTGGGCTACGGCCTTACCGCGCTTCTTTGATGTGCTCGACTCGTTCCGCGAGAATATCGATTATGACGTCATCAAGTTGCATACGGTGACCACCGACCGTTCGCCCAATGTCCGTCTTGACCTGAGCACCAACGACCTCTTGGTCTACGGCATCACCAGCCAGATCGAAGGCGTCGACGGCGCGGCCATCTCCTTGAGCGACCGCAAACGCGTCGTCATCGTGCCCGACTTTGCCCGTGTCACCTTCAAGAAAAACAAGGACTTCGAATTCTCTGGCGGTATCCTTGCCGGTATGTTTGAGTTCTTCACCAAAGACAGCCATTTCAACTATGAGCATTTCACCATCGACATGGAGAAGGTGGACTCGCTCCGTTTCTATGCTCGCCATAACAACAATATCATCCCTGTAGAAGGAACCTTGGAAAAACTGAAAGGCCGTTTGGAGATCGACCGTGGCGACAACAAATCGAGCCGCTACGACACCCCTGAGTATCCCATCTTCCACAGCGATGCGGAAGGCTTCAAGTTCTATCGTAAGATCAACGGTGGCGTGTTTCATCCTGGCAATGTCGACTCAGTGATGACGGCCGATGACCTCGAAGGCAAGTTCTACTATAGTTTGTATCCTTTTGTGGTCGACAGCCTCAACGACCTCACTATGCGTAAGGTGAAGTTTGAAGGCGAGTTGGTGTCGGGCGGCATCCTGCCCAATATCGTGCAGCCGCTTGTGGTCATGGATGACTATTCACTCGGTTTCGTCCATCAGATCGGCGACGGCGAAACGGATGCCTATCCCATGTTTGACGGCTCAGGCCAGTTCCATAAGAAGGTGTTCCTCTCTGAGACAGGCTTCTTCGGAGAGGGTAGGCTTGACTATCAGACGGCTGAGTTCAACTCCGACCAGTTCATGTTCTATCTCGACTCGGTTACGGCCATCACCAACCAGTTCAAGATGGTGCCTCGCGACGACGGCACGGGCTTCCCCGTGGCCTCGGCCGATGCCTTGCGTCTGAAGTGGGATGTCTTCAAACCTGAGCTGACCACTGAGACCATCGACAAGCCCATTTGCATGTATGGCGACACCTATTTCACGGGTAAGACGGCGCTCTCGCCCGATGGCTATTCGGCCGACGGTAAACTGCGCTTTGGTTTGACTGAGTTTGACTCCGACCATTTCGCCTTTGACTCCCGTACCTTCGTGGCTGACTCGGCCAAGTTCCTGCTCTATTCGGCCGACACGGCCAATATCGCCTTCGCGGCGACCAACTACCGCGCCAATGTCGACTTTGACGCACAGAAGGTGCAATACGACTACCTCGACAATACCAGTAGCCTCGACTTCCCGATGAACCAATTCATTTGCTCGTTGAAGGAAGCCGAATGGGATATGGCAACGAATAGCCTGCATCTGTTCAACCCAGTGGAGAGCTTCGGCGATTATGCGACGGCAACGACCCATGAGGAGTTGTTGGCCATCCATAGCAACGCCTCCAAGTTTATCTCGCTTGTCCCCGAGCAGGACTCCTTACAGTTCTATAGCATGAGCGCCGACTACGACATGAGCAACTATGTCATCCACGCCCATGATGTGAAGATCATCCGGGTGGCGGATGCGGCGGTTTTCCCCTACACACACGATGTGGATATCAACACCGAGTCGCGGCTGGAGCCCGTGAACGGTGAGCTGCTGGCCGATACCCTCAATGGCTATCATCTGTATAAAGACGCTGTGGTCAACATCTACAGCCGCAACAACTACCAGGCACAAGGCTATTGGGATTACACTGCCGCTGATGGTGGTCGCACGCCCATCTTCATGGATTCCATCTCGCCTATGAACGGCATCTCGCGTGGTGTGGCCCATCTTGTGGATACGGCCTCCCTGCAGCTGAGTCCTCAGTTTGCCTTCCAAGGTCGCCTCTGCCTGAAGGCCACCGACCAGCATGGATTCTATGACGGTCTCTTCGCCCTTACCGATTTTGAGCCCGAGCCTGAGTTTGTCTTCGACAGTACCCTGATGGTGGCCGACAGCTTGGCTGTCGATAGCCTGATGGTAACGCCAGAACTTCCTGATGACTTGCAGCAAAAGGAAGTCGTGAAGGCATTGAACCATTGGTTTGCCTCATCTGCGCATATCAATCCCAACGACATTCAAATCCCCATCGAGATAGGCCAAATGACCAAGGTCGACCCCGATATGTGTAACGGTTTGTATTATGAACAGGCTATCGATGGCGGTTATTTCGCTGCTTTCCTGACGCCTAACCCAGGACGTGCGGAGAATGCTGAAGTCGGGCCTGTCAATGGCGTGCTGACCTATGACGCCGATAGTGTGCGCTTCGTGATCACAGATACGCAAAACAAGGATGCGGACTTGACCCTCGATTCGCGTGGCACCATTAGGGGACAAGGTACCTACGACCTCGGCCTCGACTTGAGTTTGGTTGATTTTGCCTTGCATGGCGCATACGTCCAAAACCCCAACGACAGCCTTATCATAAGCGGACTGAATGTATTCAACGCCCCCATCTTCGACGATAAGACTTTGGAGGCTATGGCCGAAGTGTACAGCAGCGCTGAAGGCGAGTCGATTGACCTTACCACGACACAATACCTGCGTTATTTCGGTACGGAGAACAGCGAGGAGAAGACGGAAGAAAGGTCGAAAGCCATCGAGTTGGAAGGCTATCCCTCAATGGGGTCGTCCGACTTCTATGCCAAGACCATCGTCATCCCTGACCTGAAGATGGAATGGAACGATCAGTTGCATGCCTTCGTCTCGGTAGGCAAGATCGGCTTGGGTAACTTAGGCAACCATGTCGTGAACAAATATGTTGACGGCTATGTGGTGTTTGACCACCGCCTGGGTAACATCACCTATTTTTTCCAAAACGATATGTTCATGACCTACCTCAACTACAACTGCGGTGACGGTCAGCTGCAGGTCCATGCCACCTATTCCGACATCAACCAGCGTTTGGCCGACACGAAGGAGAAGAGCCGTACGGTGAGCCAGAACGACAAGCGTTTCCAGTATGTTGCCGTGCCTTATGAGTCCATGCTTGACTTCTTGAACCGACTGCGTTATGCGGGGTTGAACTGATGAGGTCGGAAAGTTTTTTTTGAAAAATAAGGACTTCATATTGGAATTATTTGTATTTTTACCACTTCAAAAGAATTGAAATAATTATCCATAAGACAATGAAATTCATAGTATCAAGCCTTAAACTATTGAAGAATCTCCAGGCTTTGAGTGGTGTCATCGGTTCGAAGAACACCCTTCCGATTCTGGATGATTTCCTGTTTCAGTTATCCGAGAAGGAGCTGAAAATCACGACTTCAGACCTTGATGTGACCATGACGGTAAGCATGGTGCCTGACATGGTGGAGGGCACGGGCGAAGTGACCATTCCTGCACGTCTGCTGCTTGAAATCATGAAAAACTTCCCCGATGTTCCGATTACGGTTTCTATCGACAACAACTCACTCGCTGTCGAGCTGATCGCTGGTGAGGGCCGCTATAAGTTGGCAGGCCATAAGAGCGACGAGTTTCCACAGTTGCCCGTGATGAATGACACGGCTGTGTGGGAGATTCCCGCCGACGTGCTGGCCAAAGGCTTCGAGAAGACCGTCTTTGCCACGGGTACGGACGAGATTCGTCCTATCATGTCGGGTGTTCTGATGGAGATGACCGATAGCTTCCTGACCTTTGTTGCCACCGATGCTCACAAGCTGGTGCGCTACAGAAGGATGGATGTCAAGTCGGACAATGTGGCATCGTTCATCATGCCCAAGAAACCCATCAACCAGTTGAAGAACATCTTGGGTACGCTGGCTGACGAGACCGTGCGTGTGGAGTTCAACAAGACCAACGCCTCGTTTGTGTTTGGCGACTATATGCTGATCTGCCGCCTCATCGAAGGCCGCTATCCCAACTACGACGCCGTCATCCCGAAGCAGAATCCCAACCAGCTGACCATTGACCGCCAGACCTTCCTCTCGGCCATCCGCCGTGTGGCAGTGTTCTCCAGCAAGGCCACGCACCAGGTGCGTTTCCGCATTGCCGGTCAAGAGCTCACGCTAACAGCTGAGGACATCGACTTCTACAACGAAGCCAAGGAACGCCTGACATGCAGCTACGAAGGCGACGACATGGAGATCGGCTTCAACTCACGCTTCCTGCAAGAGATGCTGAGTAACTTCGACTCCGAGACGGTGAAGTTTGAGATGTCGGCACCCAACCGTGCCGGTATCATCACACCCGTCGAAAACGAGAACGAGGCCGAAGACCTGCTCATGTTGCTCATGCCCGTCATGCTGAACTAAGCGATAGGTAAAGGCTATTATGAAAAAAGCCAGCGGAGATTTCCGCTGGCTTTTTTTCATTCCTATAGTTCTGCAAGTTCTGCGTGAGACAATCACTTCACCTCGACGGTCGTGTTGCCAACGATGGTCATGGGGATGTTCATGCCTTGCTCGCTGATGGTCATCGAGATGTTCTGTTTCTGCGAGTTGCTCATCATAATGCCAGTCTGCGGGTCGATGGAGGCCGTACCTTCATAGGTGCCGCTGATGTCAGCAACGTTACCATTCACTTTGCCGGTGTAGGTCAAGTCAATGCTCTTTCTCGAGATAGCCTTAACGGTGTAGGTAATGTCGGCACTGAACTCCATGCCACTGGTTTCCTGTGACGTGGTGTTGGTCCATGTGCTGCCAACAGTGACTTCGTTTTCGGGCATTTCGATGATAACCCCCAACTGGTTCATGGAAGCATCAATGCTGTCGCCAACGAGTTTTCCAAGGACGTCATAGGTGATGTCGGTGGGTTGGTGCAGCTTAGCTTCAATGTCCTTGGTCTGACCAGCTAGCATAGGGCTGTTCTTTTCAGGGTGCTCTGAGTCATATTCGAGTTTCATGCCCATCTGTGAGATGGTCATTTTCATGGCCTCGATTTGGGTCTCGAGGATGGATTGGGTGCCAGTCACTTCCTTTGCAGTAAAGATTTGTCGGGTCTCCATGCTTTGCGACATGTTCATGGTTTGACCTTGCACTTCCATCATAGTCATCATGTTGGCCTTTGTGGTGACAGTGTAGGTCTTGCCCTGTTGCGGACGAAGTCTGAGGGTGACGCCGTCTTTAGCCATAAACGAAAGGGTGACCAATGCCACGAGAACGAGTGCCACAGGGGCCAGTCTTCTAAGAGTTTTCTTCATTTTTTATAGTTTTGGTTATTGTTATTATACTAACGTTGTTTTGTTTTACAAATCTTATGCCATTAATAATTAGATGCTATAATCAGAATAATAATAACTGAATGTTGAAAAATGTAGAGACGTAGCGTGCTACGTCTCTACAATGGTTAACGATTTGTTTTTGTTTTACAGTTTCGGTCCGGCGGCCACCAAAGCCTTGCCAGCGGCGTTCGTCGTGAACTTCTCGAAGTTCTTGATGAAGCGTGAGGAGAGGTCTTTGGCTTTTTCGTCCCATGAGCTCTTTTGGGTGTAGGTGTCGCGCGGGTCGAGGATGTTCGGGTCGACGCCCGGCAATGCGGTGGGCACTTCGAAGTTGAAGTACGGGATCACCTTGGTCGGGGCCTTCTCGATGCTGCCATCGAGGATGGCGTCGATGATGCCGCGCGTGTCCTTAATGGAAATGCGCTTGCCTGTGCCGTTCCAGCCGGTGTTCACCAGGTAAGCCTTGGCACCGCTCTGTTCCATACGTTTCACCAGTTCTTCGGCATATTTGGTCGGGTGCAGCTCAAGGAAGGCTTGGCCGAAGCAGGCGCTGAAGGTGGGTGTAGGCTCGGTGATGCCGCGCTCGGTGCCAGCCAACTTGGCGGTGAAGCCGCTCAGGAAGTAGTACTTGCACTGTTCGGGCGTCAAGATGCTGACCGGAGGCAGCACGCCGAAGGCGTCGGCGCTGAGGAAGATGACGTTCTTGGCAGCGGGACCTGCAGAGATGGGACGCACGTTCTTCACAATCTTCTCGATGTGCTCGATGGGGTAGGAGACGCGGGTGTTCTCGGTCACGCTCTTGTCCTTGAAGTCGATCTTGCCGTTCTTGTCGACGGTGACGTTCTCCAACAAGGCATTACGCTTGATGGCGTTGTAGATGTCGGGCTCGCTCTCCTTGTCGAGGTTGATGACCTTGGCATAGCAGCCACCTTCGAAGTTGAACACGCCTTCGTCATCCCAGCCGTGCTCGTCGTCACCGATGAGCAGACGCTTCGGGTCGGTCGAAAGGGTGGTCTTGCCAGTGCCGCTCAAGCCGAAGAAGATGGCGGTGTTGTTGCCCTTCATGTCGGTGTTGGCGGAGCAGTGCATGGCAGCGATACCTTGCAGCGGCAGGTAGTAGTTCATCATCGAGAACATGCCTTTCTTCATCTCGCCACCGTACCAGGTGTTCAAAATCACTTGTTCGCGTGAGCTCACATTAAAGGCCACGCAGGTGTCGCTGTTGAGGCCGAGTTCCTTGTAGTTGTCGACCTTGGCTTTCGATGCGGTGTAGACGGTGAAGTTTGGCTTGAATTCGGCCAGTTCCTCAGCCGTAGGCTTGATGAACATGTTGAGCACGAAATGGGCCTGCCATGCCACCTCCATGATGAAGCGAACGGCCATGCGGGTGTCCTTGTTGGCACCGCAGAAAGCGTCGACCACATAGAGGTTCTTGCCGCTGAGTTGTTTCTTGGCAAGGTCTTTCACCTTACCCCAAACCTCTTCGCTCATCGGGTGGTTGTCGTTCTTGTAGCCCTCGGTGGTCCACCAAACGGTGTCCTTCGATTTGGCATCCATGACGATGTATTTGTCCTTGGGCGAGCGGCCGGTGTAGATGCCGGTCATCACGTTGACGGCGTCGAGTTCGGTCAGCACGCCTTTGTCGTAGCCCGTCAGGGCGGGGTCCATCTCGTCCTTGAAGAGCTGCTCGTAGCTCGGGTTATAATAAACGTTCTTCACGCCGGTGATGCCGTAAGAGGCCAACGCGGCTTTGATCTCTTCGATGTTTTTTGCCATAATTGTTAGTTTTGCGTAAATGTTGCGCAAAGTTAGGGAAAAAAACTAAATGAAGAAAAGAAATAGGTGTTTTTCAGAAAATCTTCCGCCAAACATGGCATTCTGGAGTCTCCCCACGCTCGTCCAGATAGTCCTGATGGTAGTCTTCTGCAGAGTAGAAAGGCATGGCTTGGCGGATTTGAGTGGCAGGGTGATAGCCCATCTGCATCAGTTCGCCAAAGACCTTAATGGCTGTGTCGCGCTCCGTGGTGTCGTTGAACCAAATGGCGGAAAGGTATTGTGTTCCAATGTCGATGCCTTGGCCGTCGACCTGCTCAAAGTTGTGGATCTCGAAGAAATAGCGCACCAAGGATTCATAAGTGACCTGCTCGGGGTCGTATTCCACTTCGATGGTCTCCAAATGTCCCGTTGTGCCTGTCTTGACTTGTTTGTAGCTTGGGTTTTCAAGTTCGCCGCCCATGAATCCGACTACGGTCTTTGTCACGCCCTTGAGACGCTTGAAGTAATATTCCACGCCCCAGAAGCAACCTGCTGAGAAATAGGCTGTTTTCATATCACTTTGGTTCAATTATGAGTATTTCGTCTATAGTAACAACGGATCCTTCTTGATTGTTCAAGCAATTGTATTTTGCAGTAGAATCCGTATTGACTTGAAGAATGTTATTCCAAAATTGTCCTTTCTGTAAGTCATACCCTGGGTCAAGACAGTAGAATGAAACACTATTATTAATCTCTTGATAACCAATTGCTACGACTGCATGACCATTTTTATTTCCTTTTCTCGTAAAACCAATCTCAACAGACAAGTTGTTTTGAAGGGCTTCAATTATATCATAGACCAAAGAAGTCCTTTCATTTTCATAATAACAGATAGAGTTGATTTTACTCCGAAACGCCTTGTTCAAATCGGATTGAAGGTCTTTGAAATAGTAGCCTTTTCTAATAAAACCTTGGTGCTCGAGAAATAATCTGACTAACCTTCCTTTTGATTTGCGGCCATCGTGACGAAAATCTAAATCTGTTATTTCTTTTCGTTTTATTACCTTGCTCATAATTAAGCACATCATCATGCTATATACAGCGCATGCACCATCCAACGAACCTTGCTGTAGATGGATTTCTTGTTTAGTTCCTTTTACAAATAAGCCGTCTTTTGTAAGCCTGACTCTGTCGATTATCTTTATTTGTTGGGTTTGTTCCATTATTGTTTTACAATTTTGGTGACCAATCTTTTGCTATTTTGTTTAATTGTCAAGAAATAAATCCCATTTTCGAGACTTGAAATCTCGATGGTTTCTACTTTTTCAGCATGCAAAACAAGTTGTCCCAATGCATTTCGTACTTCTACATCACAAGGTGTTTCGGTGTCAATGTGGATTTGTTCTGTCGTTGGATTAGGCCATACTTTAATGACAGTCTCGTTGGGTTCTTCAACGCCTTCCAAAACCATCAAAGTGAGGCCGATAACGCTGTCGCAGTCAGGACCGTCGAGGACTTGGGTGTAGTAGCCAGGCTCGGTCAGCGGGCGGCTGAAGAACCAATACGGGCTATCGCTTTCATAAAATGCATCCTCGATTTGGGTGAGCGAGGCGCAGCTCTCGTAGGCACCAATGTCGACGCGACCTTTCTGCAGGCGCGGGTTGCCGGCGATGTCGGTGTTGCCCAGACCCGTGGTGTTAGGTTTGCCTGCATTGAGGCAGATGCTGCGCGGATTCAGGCTCCAGTTCTCGTTATGGTAGTCGGCGCCAACGCCACTCGCTGGATGGTTGAAGCGGACGTAGATGCCCGGTTCGTTACCGCTGTTCTCGTTGGGGATGTTGTAGTTGTCCGACCCGTTGACGATGCCGCTGACGGCGCAGTGGTCGAAGTCGCTGAGGCCGGCAAACTGGTTGGGCATGCCGTTGGCCACGTTGCCCCATACGATGCAGTTGTAGTATTTGTTGTGGCTGTTCTCGTGGTAGATGCCGCCGATGCTCTCGGTCGCGAGGTTCATCACGAAGTCGCAGTTGTAGGCGGTGAACTGGCCGCGGGCGTACATGCCGCCAGCGTTGTTGGCGGTGTTGTTGCTGATGATGCAGTTCTTGAAGGTCGGCTCGGTATTATTATAAAGGTATATGCCGCCGCCTTTGGTTGATGCTGTATTGTTGCTGATACGGCAGTTGGTGTAGTCGGCACCGACGCGATCGCAGAGTCCACCGCCCATCGAGGCGTTGTTGTCCATGATACGGCAGTTTTGTAGCGTGACATGGGCTGTGCCGCCTGTCGAGTTGATGTAGACGCCACCTCCGTACATGTTGGCTACGTTGTTATAGATGTTGCAGTTTGTGAGGGTGACATAGTTGTTCAGGTATACGCCTGCACCGCTACCAGCGTTGCCGTTTTGGATGGTGAAGCCGTCCCAGATGGCCGTCGAGGCTGAGGTGAGAGGCTCGTCGAGCAACAGCACGCGTCGTTGGCCTTGGCCGTCAAGGATGGTGGTGTTTTTGTCGAAGTCGCGCAAGGAGAGGTCGTAGTCAGGGCCTTCGTTGCCTTCAAAGCCGCCATACACACGGTTGTGGGATGAGATATTGAAAGCGCCTTCGGCGTCAGAGGTGTCGCCGTAGTAGGTGCCGGCCTTGACCCACACTTTGGTGTTGCCGCCGCTCGACAGGGCAGAGGCGAACTGGAGCTTGTCGGTGGCATTGGCCCACGAGGAGCCGTCGCCCGTGCCGTCTTCGCTGACGTAGATGATGCCGTTGGCGTCGGCTTGGATGCTGACGGGGAAGATGTTGGTCACCACCGCTTGTCCTTGGTTGAAGCCGTTGACGTCGTAGGTGGAATAGAAGGCGTCGCCGCTGCCGCTCCAGCCGAAGTTGAAGTGCATGAAGTCGTTTTCGTCGTAGCCGTCGCACACGAAGGCATGGCCGCTATCGCCGTTGGCGCCCGAGTAATAGATGGGGTGCGACAGGTCGAGTTCGGCTTTCAGCATGGCGATCCACGCCTCTTCCTGATAGCCGCTCTTCTGACGGTATTTAGCACCGCAGTAACCGAAGTAGGAGCGCATGGCGGTCTCCACATCCTGGGATTGTGCACCGCTCCCCGAGCCCGAGTAGTTCATATTGACACTCACGCCGCAATGGTAAAGCAGCGTGGCCACGGCGTCGTTGTGGCTGTATATCTCAACAGGCATCTGTTCCCAATGGTAGGTGGTGGCACCGAAGTTGGCGCTCTGTTCGCCATACTCGCTGTGCACGTAGCTGTGTGCACCGAAGCCCGTCTCTGGATAATCCCAATATTTCATCACTTGGGCCATGGCGGTGGCCACGCAGCCGGCATAGCAGTGCCCGCAAGGGCCGCCCCACCACCAACCGCCAGTGGCTGGACAGTATTCGTTGTAGTAGCAGTCCTGGTTCCAGCGCGTGCTGACCAAAGGATCCACCGTTGTGACATTACGTGTCACGAAGATGCCCTGTGAGGCCTCGTCCCATTGGCGCTGCACCTTGCCTTCGGGTTGTACGCCGTTGGCGACGGCGAAGTCAATCATCTCGGTATAATGTGCAATCCAAGAGGCGAAGTTGTCGGGAGCCTCCTCCATGTCAGGGAAAGCGCCTTGGTCGGACCAGGCCAACACGGGTGGCAATACGGTGTTGCCTGCGATGATGACGAAGCCGTGGTCGCCAATATTATAGATGTAGTTCCCCTCGGTCGATACCAAACTCAAGTCGTGGCTTTTCAAAGCCGACTTCGTGTTGACGAAGGCTTGTGCCGTTTGGCGTGCCATCGCTTCGTCGACCTGTTTCGCAACTTGTGGAAACGCTTGGAAAACTGTTGTAAAAACTAGTAATAAAGAGAGAAATAGTTTTTTCATATACCGGAATTTTGCCGCAAATGTAAGGATTTATCTTTTGAGTGCCACCCGAATGGATTCTAATGCCATTTCTTCCATGGTGAAATAGGTGTCGGGGTTGGGATGGCAGCCGTCGTCGCTGAGTGACTTCGGGAGTCCGAGGTTCTCGTCGGCGAGAGCGGTGTGATAGTCGATGTAGACGAGACCATTAGCTTCGGCGAATGCTCTTAAACTCTTGTTGATGTCGACGATGGTCTGACCAGGGGTGACGATCTCTTTTCTCCACGGGAACTCCGAGCAGGGTGGGATGGAACTGATGATGGGGATGATGCCGTTGGCTTGGGCAAGTTGGCACATGGCGATGATGTTGTCGACCACCTTGTCGGGTGCCACCCAGTAGTCGTTGTGCGCCACGTCATTGGTGCCGGCCATGATGACCACGGCCTTGGGGTGTAGGTTGATGACGTCGGCGGTGAAGCGCACCAGCATCTGTGACGAGGTCTGTCCGCCGATGCCCCTGCCGCAGAAGTTGTGGCTAGTGAAGAACTCGGGATGGTAGATGGCCCATATTTCGGTGATGGAGTTGCCCATAAAGACCACCTCGGGGTAGTCGCCGCTCGTGGTAATACGCTCATTGTCGGCCTGATAGCGATTGAAGCCGAACCAGTCTTGGGAATAGCCTAAGAATGGCATGGAGAGGAAGATGAGTAGAATGATGCTCTTTTTCATGGCTTGAATTTTGATGCAAATTTAGTTTTTTTATTATTAAGGTGAAAAAATTCTCTTCAAACGCATTGAATCTGCGTTTCGTAAGGAAATTTTTTGTACTTTTGCAGCCGCTTTCAAAAAGACCTATTCTTATGATTAACATAACCTTCCCTGACAATAGTGTCAGACAATATGAAGCCGGTGTCACGCCGTTGGATATCGCCAAGAGCCTGAGCGAGGGTTTGGCACGTAACGTGCTGTCCGCCAAGGTGAACGGTAAGATGTGGGATGCCATGCGCCCCGTCAACGAGGACGCCACCATCCAACTCTTCACTTGGGACGACCCCGAAGGTAAGGCTACCTTCTGGCACTCGTCGGCCCACCTCATGGCTGAAGCCATCGAGGCCCTCTATAAGGGCGTGAAGTTCGGCATCGGCCCCGCAGTGGATGCTGGTTTCTACTATGACATCGACACGGGTGACATCACCCTGACCGAGGCCGACCTCGTAGCCATCGAGAAGAAGATGCTCGAGCTGGCCCGCGAGAAGCAGACCTTCGAGCGCGTCGACGTGAGCAAGGCCGAGGCCATGAAATACTTCACCGAGAAAGGCGATGAGTATAAGGAAGAACTGATCAGCGAGCTGGAAGACGGTACCATTACCTATTATAAATGTGGTAATTTCACCGACCTCTGCCGCGGTCCCCATATCCCGAACACGGGCTTCATCAAGGCTGTGAAGCTGACCTCGCTGGCTGGCGCTTATTGGCGTGGCGACGAGAAGCGCAAGCAGCTGACCCGCGTCTATGGCATCACCTTCCCGAAGCAGAAGGAGCTCGAAGAGTACCTCGTGCTGCTCGAAGAAGCCAAGAAGCGCGACCACCGCAAGCTGGGTCGTGAGCTCGAGCTCTTTATGTTCAGCGACACCGTGGGTAAGGGTCTGCCGATCTGGCTGCCCAAAGGCACCGAGCTGCGCCTCCGCCTGCAGGAGTACCTGACCAAGATCCAGAAAGAGTATGGTTATGAACAAGTCATCACGCCCCATATCGGTGGCAAGCAACTCTATGTGACTTCCGGTCACTGGGATCACTACGGCGAAGACAGCTTCCGCCCGATCACCACGCCTGAAGAAGGCGAGGAGTACCTGCTGAAGCCGATGAACTGCCCTCACCACTGCATGATCTTCAAGTGGAAGCCGCGTTCCTATAAGGACCTGCCATTCCGCTGCGCTGAGTTCGGCACGGTGTACCGCTACGAGCAGAGTGGCGAGTTGCACGGCTTGACCCGTGTGCGTTCGTTCACCCAAGATGACGCCCACATCTTCTGCCGTCCCGACCAGGTGAAGGAAGAGTTCATCCGCGTGATGGAAATTATCGAAATCATCTTCAAGGCTCTTGACTTCAAGAACTTTGAAGCACAGATATCGCTCCGCGACCCCAACGACCATGAGAAGTATGTGGGTACGGACGAGAACTGGGCCAAGGCTGAGGCCGCCATCCAGGAGGCCTGCGCCGAGAAGGGTCTGCCCGCCCATGTGGAATACGGCGAAGCCGCTTTCTACGGTCCCAAGCTCGACTTCATGGTGAAGGACGCCCTCGGCCGTAAGTGGCAGCTGGGTACCATCCAGGTGGACTACAACCTGCCCGAGCGTTTCGACCTGACCTACATCGGCGCCGACAATGAGAAACACCGTCCCGTGATGGTGCACCGCGCTCCCTTCGGCTCCATGGAACGTTTCGTGGCCGTGTTGCTCGAGCATTGCGCCGGTGAGTTCCCGCTGTGGCTGGCTCCCGACCAGGTGGTGATCCTGCCTGTGAGCGAAAAATATCTCGATTTTGCGAAAAATTTGCAATCGTATCTGAAAAAGTCCGATATTCGCGCCCTCATTGACGAGCGTAACGAGAAGATCGGCCGTAAGATCCGCGACGCCGAAATGAAGAAATATCCTTACATGCTCATCGTGGGTGAGAAGGAAGAAGCGGAGAATGCGGTGTCGGTGCGTAAGCACGGTCAAGTCGACCTCGGCACGATGCCAACTGCAGAATTCGCCGAGATGATCAGAAAGCAAGTCGAAGAAGAACAGAACAAGAGATAACTAATTAACTGAATATAAACTTAATATAGGAGACTAAAACTATAGCACAGATCCCACAAAAAGGAAGACCTGGTCAGAGACCTAACAAGGACAAGGACGGATTCAACCATCGCATCAATGAAGAAATCAAAGCCCCGATGGTGCGTCTGGTGGGTGAGGGCATTGAAGCCAACATCTATCCCTTGCGCGAGGCCTTGAGAATCGTTGAAGAATTGGGCGTCGACCTCGTTGAGATCCAACCCGATGCCAACCCGCCGGTCTGCAAGGCAATGGACTACAAGAAATTCGTCTTTGACCAGAAGAAGCGCCTCAAGGAACAGAAAGCCAAAGCCACCAAGGTCGTCATCAAGGAAGTCCGACTGGGCCCCCAAACCGATGACCACGACTTCGAGTTCAAGCTGAACCACGCCAAGCGTTTCCTCCAGGAAGGCTCCAAGGTCAAGGTCGAGGTCTTTTTCAAAGGCCGCTCCATCGTCTACAAGGAACAAGGTGAGATCATGTTGCTGAAGTTTGCGCAAGAGCTGGAAGAGTTTGGTAAGGTAGAGATGATGCCGAAGTTGGAAGGCAAGCGCATGCAGATGATGATAGCTCCTAAATCAGTGAAGAAATAACTCATTTTTAATACTTTAAATTAATCGTAAAATGCCAAAAATGAAGACTAAGTCCGCTGCCAAGAAGCGTTTCCAAGTAACGGGTAGCGGCAAGCTGAAGAGAAAGCATGCTTATCATGGCCACATTCTGACCAAGAAGAGCCAGAAGAGAAAACGCAACCTCGACCACACTGCAATCGTTGAGAGAGTAGACGAGAAAGTCGTGAAACAATTGCTTCTCATGTAATTAACAAAATGTGTAATTTGTCTCAGCAGAAAAGTTCTCGAAAGGAGCGAGGCGCTGGACGAAAAATGATTAAAAAATGACAAGATCAGTCAATGCAGTGGCTTCAAGAGCCAGAAGAAAGAAAATCCTGAAGAAGACCAAAGGTCAGTTCAGCACGAGAAAGAACGTGTGGACTGTGGCGAAGAACTCTTACGAGAAGGGTCAGACCTACGCTTATCGCGACAGAAGAAACAAGAAGCGCGATTTCCGCAGCCTGTGGATCGTCCGTATCAACGCCGCCGTGCGCGAGTACGATATGAACTACAGCCAATTCATCAACAAGCTGACGCAAGCCGGTATCGAGATCAACCGCAAGGTCCTTGCCGACCTCGCCCTCAACAACCCCGAGGCTTTCAAGGCTATCGTCGACCAGGTGAAGTAAATCGCGTTATTGTTACGATAACAACGGAGTCCCAGCCCTTGCGGTTGGGACTTTTTTTGTATCTTTGCCATCACTATGAATTTCAAACTCGTTTCAGAATTTCAGCCCACTGGCGACCAGCCCGAGGCCATCAAGCAGTTGGTCGACGGCTTGAACCGTGGCGATCATGCCCAGACGCTACTCGGCGTGACGGGCTCGGGCAAGACTTTCACCATCGCCAATGTGCTGGCTCAGGTGAACCGTCCTGCCTTGGTGCTGAGCCATAACAAGACCCTCGCAGCACAACTCTATGGTGAGTTCAAGCAGTTCTTCCCCGAGAATGCGGTGAATTATTTCGTCTCCTATTACGACTACTACCAGCCTGAGGCCTTCATTCCCGCCACCAACACCTATATAGAAAAGGATCTCGCCATCAATATGGACATCGACAAGATGCGCCTGGCTACGACGTCTGCTTTGCTCTCGGGGCGGCGCGACATCATCGTGGTGTCCTCCGTGTCATGCCTTTACGGTATCGGCAATCCCGACGACTTCGGGAAGAACATCATCTATCTGGAGCGTGGCATGAAGATCGGTCGCGACGATGTGGCCAAGGCCTTGGTGGGCGCATTGTATGTGCGCAACGAGATTGAATTCACCCAAGGCAAGTTCCGCGTGAAAGGGGAGACGATGGATGTGTTTCCCGCCTACGCCGACTATGCCTACCGCATCGTGTTCTGGGACGACGAGATCGACAGTCTGGAGATGCTCAACCCCGTGACAGGGCGCAAGATGGAGGACCTCTCCGAGCTGACCATCTTCCCCGCCAACATCTTCGTGACCTCACAGGACAAGCTCAACTCCGCTGTGATGGAGATCCAGGACGACATGTTCAAGCAGGCCGAGTATTTCCGCGAGATAGGGAAGAACCTTGAAGCAAAGCGTTTGGAAGACCGCGTGAACTACGACCTTGAGATGATGAAGGAACTGGGCTATTGTTCGGGCATAGAGAACTACTCGCGTTACTTCGACGGACGCAGCCCGGGCACGCGACCCTTCTGTCTGCTCGACTATTTTCCCGACGACTTCATCACCATCATCGACGAGAGCCACGTCACCATCCCGCAGATCCGCGGCATGCATGGCGGCGACCGTTCGCGTAAGCAGACCTTGGTGGAATATGGCTTCCGCCTGCCGTCGGCCTTGGACAACCGTCCCTTGCAGTTCGATGAGTTCGAGGCACTCACGGGGCAGACCATCTATGTCAGTGCCACGCCTGCCGAGTTTGAACTACAACAGAGCGAAGGCGTCTTTGTGGAGCAGCTGATCCGTCCTACGGGCCTGCTCGACCCAGTGATCGAAGTGAGACCTAGCTTGAACCAAGTCGATGACCTCATCGACGAGATCCATAAGGTGGTGGAGAAGAACCAACGTGTGCTCGTCACCACCCTGACGAAACGCATGGCGGAGGAGCTGAACACCTATTTAAATAATTTGAAGATCAAGACGCGTTATATCCACTCCGATGTGGACACCATGGAGCGTGTGGAGATCCTGCAAGGCTTGCGCATGGGCGACTTCGACGTGTTGGTAGGCGTGAACCTCTTGCGTGAAGGCTTGGACCTGCCCGAGGTGAGCCTCGTTGCCATCCTCGATGCCGACAAGGAGGGTTTCCTTCGTTCGGAGCGTTCCTTGGTGCAGACTGCAGGTCGTGCCGCCCGTAATGCGGAGAGTAAAGTCATCATGTATGCCGACACGATTACTGATTCCATGCGTAAAACCATTGACGAGACGGCGCGACGTCGTGCCAAGCAGATGGCTTACAACGAAGCCCATGGCATCGTGCCGAAGACCATCGTCAAGGCTATCGATAATTCTTTGGGCACCTTGAAAGGGCAGCCTGCACCGGTGTCTTATTCGCAGTCGGGTGATGCCACGATGGCTGCCGAAGACCAAGCCGTTTATATGTCGAAGGATCAGCTTCAGAAAGCCATCCAGCAGGCCAAAAAGAACATGGAAAAGGCCGTCAAGGAGATGGACTTTATGTCGGCGGCGAAGTTTAGGGACGAGATGCTGGCGTTGCAGGAGCAACTCGCGCGATTGAATTGATGCCATGAGTGTCCAGACCCGTGCCATATTGAAGCAATATTGGGGCTATCCCAGTTTCCGCCCTTTGCAGGAGGACATCGTCGACTCGGTGATGGCCGGAAAGGATACACTCGCATTGTTGCCTACGGGTGGCGGCAAGAGTATCTGCTTTCAGGTGCCTGCCATGGCTATGGACGGTCTCTGCCTCGTCATCACGCCCCTCATCGCGCTGATGAAGGACCAGGTGGCGCATCTTGTGGAGAAAGGAATCCCTGCGGCGGCCATTTACTCTGGCATGCACCCCGATGAGCTGGAACTGGCTTATAACCAAGCGGCATACGGCCGATTGAAATTCCTCTATGTCTCGCCTGAACGCCTGCAGACCAACCAGTTTATCGAGGCCTTGCGCCGAATGAAAGTCTGCTTGTTAGCCGTCGATGAGTCGCACTGCATCTCACAGTGGGGCTACGACTTCCGTCCGCCGTATCTCAAGATTGCCGACATTCGACCTTATATGCCCAAGACCCCCGTCTTGGCATTGACCGCCACGGCTACTGCCAAGGTGGTCGACGACATACAAGTGCGTCTCGGCTTCAAGGAGAAGAATGTTTTCCAAAGCAGCTTCGAGCGCAAGAATGTGACCTACAATGTGTATCGTGAGGCCGACAAATATGGCGTGCTGCGCCGTAAGCTGGAGGCCATGACCGAAGGCAGCGCCATCGTGTATGTGCGCAACCGCAAACGCACCCAGGTCATCGCTGATTGGCTCAACTCGGTGGGCATCAGCGCCACCTTCTATCATGCAGGATTGGATGCCAAGACCCGTGACCAACGCCAAGACCTCTGGATGAAGGGCAAGGTGAGGGTCATCGCGGCCACCAATGCCTTCGGCATGGGCATCGACAAGCCTGACGTTCGTCTCGTCATCCACATGGACTTGCCCGATAGCATTGAGGCTTACTTCCAAGAGGCCGGTCGTGCAGGACGTGACCTCAAGCCCTCGGAGGCTTTTCTGCTGGTCTCACCTGCCGACATCAAGAAGTTACAGGAAAACCTGACGCAGTCGTTCCCCGAGCTTGACCGAATCAAATTGATTTATAATGCATTGGGCAACTACTTCAATATTCCCGTTGGAGCAGGGGAGAATGTGTCGTATCCCTTCGTCATCGCTGACTTCACCAACCGTTATGGTTTCAATATCGTGGAGGTGTTCCATACCTTGAAGATCCTTGAAAAAGAAGGCTTTTTGGTGCTTTCCGACAGCTTCGACGAGCCATCCAAGGTGATGGTCAAGGCCTCGCGTGATGACATCTATGGTTTCCAAGTCAACAATCCGAAATACAGTGAACTGATCAAGTGCATGCTCAGGAGTTTGCCTGGCGTGATGACGGATTTTGTGAGGATCAACGAGGAGACCTTGGCGAAGAAGTCGGGGTTGACGGCAGACAAAGTCGTGGAGCAATTGAAAAAATTGGAGGAATACAATTTCCTGTCGTACGCTCCGCGTAACGACAAGCCTCAGATACTCTTCCTCTCGGAGTTTGTCGACACTCGGCATTTCAACCTCTCCAAGGAGAACTATTATGATCGGAAGAAAGATGCGGAGTCGCGGGTGAAAGCCGTCATCGATTTCGTCAATAACAACGAAGAGTGTCGCAGCGTGCAGCTCTTGCGCTATTTCAACGAAGAGACGGACAAAACCTGTGGGCGTTGTGACGTGTGTCAGAAACGTAAGAGTGGGGCGGCTGCCTATAAAGAGATCGATGAGAAGCTAAGGAATGTGCTCAGCGAAGATGCACAGCCCATACTGTCGGTGTTGCAACAATGCAATGAGTTTGAAGAGGACAAGGTGCTCGACGCCATCCGATATCTGGCAGACAACGGCGTGTTGCAGATAGAGGAAGGCAAGCGTGTGGGCTGGAAAGGGCATAAAAAAAGCCGTCATGACTGACGGCTTTTCTTTTGATTGTAACAATCTTATTTCTTCAAGATGTTAGCAGCGGGTTTGAATTTCACAACCTTCTTAGCAGCGATCTTGATAGCTTTACCCGTCTTGGGGTTACGGCCAGTTCTGGCGGGACGCTTGTTCACGCTCATGGTACCGAAACCAACGAGAGCGATTTTACCGTCCTTTTTCAGTTCAGCTTTAGTGACATCCATGATGGCATCGATAGCCTTTCTTGCATCGACCTTGGTCATGCCGGCTTTTGCAGCAACGGCATCAATTAATTCGACTTTATTCATAGTAAGTTTTAATTAGTGGTTAAACTTTTACACGACAAAAATAATGCATTTTTGAATAATGCAAGCATTTTTGGAAAAAAATGTGCGTTTTTTATCAAAAAAAGTGTGATTTTTTTGAAAAAGGGATTATTTCCCTCATTACAAAGAGGTTTTCCAACTGCCTTCGAGTCGTGTGCCCCGCAAAAAATCGTCGATAGCCATGGCTTTTTTGCCTGCTTGTTGCACGTATTTTAGGCTGATGAAGCCGTCGGAGAGGGCAATTTTAAGGTATTTCTTGTTGTCGGTGACCACGCTGCCCATGGGTAGTTCGGTTTTGCCAGGCTCTATTTCAGCCGCATAGACCTTCATTTCGATGCGTTCATCTGCCTCAGAGACGAGCTGCGTGTGGGCGGCAGGGTAGGGCGAAAGGCCACGGATGTGGTTGTAGACCGTTTGGCAGTCTTGGTGCCAGTCGATGTTGCAGAACTCCTTCGAGATCTTCGGGGCGGGTTTCAGCTCCTGACCTTCCGCGAGTGTGTCCTGGGTCTGGGCGTCGACTTCTCCGGCTTCGATCTTTTTGATAGTCTCCACAACGACTTTGTTGCCGAGGAGCATCAGCTCATCGTGTAGCTTGCCAGCGGTCTCGTCGGGGCGGATAGCCACTTTCTCACGCATGATGACGGCGCCCTTGTCGATTTCCTCGTTGAGGAAGAAAGTGGTGAGTCCAGTCTCGGTCTCGCCGTTGATGATGGCGAAGTTGATAGGGGCGGCGCCACGGTATTGGGGCAGGAGTGAGGCATGGAGGTTGAAGGTGCCCAGCTCGGGCATCTGCCAAACCACGGCAGGCAGCATCCTGAAGGCCACCACAATGAAGAGGTTGGCTTGATAGGAGGCCAGGGCGGCAAGAAACTCGGGGTCTCTCAGCTTCTCGGGCTGGAGCAGCGGCAGGCCGTGTTCCATGGCCGTCTTCTTGACGTCTGAGTATTGGATCTTGCGTCCGCGGCCGGCGGGTTTGTCGGGCATGGTGACGACGACGGCCACTTCATAACCGGCGGTGAGGATGGCTTCCAGCTGCGAGGCAGCGAATTCCGGGGTGCCGAAATAGGCGATTCTTATCTTCTTATCCATGGCTTGTCAAAAAAAATCCTGGCCCGACAGGGCCAGGATGTGATGAAAGGTTATTTTGTACTCTTATTTCATTTTCTCTTCAAGGTAAGCAATGTTCTTGTTGATCTCAAAAGCTTCATTGCTCAGCGGGAAGTCCTTCTTCAAGGTCTTGTAAGCATCGAGGGCTTTGGCGTTGTCACCCATGATTTCATAGGTCATGCCAAGCTTCTGAAGGTACATCGGGGAGGTGAACTCGTTGGGGTTCTTCTTGGAGGCCTTCTCGTAGTAAGAGACGGCATTCTGTTGGTCGCCGAGTTGCAGGTAGCAGTCGCCGATGAGACCCAGTGACATGGGAGCCAGCACCTTGTCGTCGTTGGTGTATTTCTTGAAATACTCGATGGCCTCGTTGTAGTTGCCTTGCTTCAGGTAGCACACACCGGCATAGTAGGCGGCCAGCTTGCCAGCCTTCGTCGAGCCATAGTCCTTAACGATTTCCAGGAAGCCGGGCTTCTCGCCGTCGCCGTTCAGGGCGGTGGCGTAGTTTTCATTCTCCATGTAATATGAGGCGAAGTCGACAGCCTGGGTGGCCTTCTGCTCGAAGCTGATCTCCTGCGGGAAACTCAGGTTCTTGGCAGCTTCATTGCGGCTCTTCTTGTACTTCGAAATGCCATAGATGGCAAATGCGGCAACCAGCAATGCGATGAGGATGATCCATAAGGTCTTCTGGTTGTTTTCAATCCAAAGTTCGGTTTTACTTAAAGCTTCTTCGACGTTTTCCAGTCTTTCGTCTCCTTGTTTAGTGTTCTGTTTTGCCATAGCGATTCAAAATTTGCGTGCAAAGGTACGCTTTTTCGTCATACCCTCGTCCAATTTTTTGTAATTTTTTCTTTTTTCGTATTTTTGCACTCCTTTATAATAGTACAGAGCGCATGAAGAAATCCATTGTGTACGACGGAAGAGAGTTGCAGGATGCTGAGTCTCAGCGTGATGCTGCCCGCGATGCGGCCATGCTTGAGTTCCTGACGCCCTTCATTACCGACGAGCGCCGACAGCGTTTCGAGGAGGTGCTCGACTACCGCACCCGCCATATCACCGTTGTCTTGGAGGATATTTTCCAACCCCATAATGCCAGCGCGGTGTTGCGCACCTGCGACCTTCGTGGCATACAGGACATCCATATCGTCGAAAACAACAACCGTTACGATGTCAACCCTGACGTGGTGTTGGGCAGTACCAAGTGGCTGAACTTGAATTATTACGAGAGCAATGAATTCAACACGCCCGAAGCCTACGAACGTCTTCATGAGCAAGGCTATAAGATCGTGGCCACCTGCCCCCACCGCGACGATTTCACGCCCGAAACGCTTCCTTTGGACCAACCTATCGCCTTGGTCTTCGGCACGGAGAAGTTGGGTCTCTCAGACTATGCCGTCGAGCATGCCGACATGCACGTGCGCATCCCGATGTACGGCTTCACGGAGAGCTACAACATCAGCGTTTCGGCGGCCTTGTTGCTGTACGAACTTACCAACCGACTCCATGCCAGCACTGACATCGACTGGCACCTCACCGAGGAGGAGCGCAATGCCTTGCGGCTTGTGTGGACGCGCCGCTCGTTGAACCGCATCCGCCAATACGACAGGAAGTTTTTGGAGTTGCATCCAGAGTTTAAAGAATAAAAAAGGGAGGCTAGCCTCCCTTTTTGCTTTTAGGTTATTTCTTCTTATTCCACAACAAACTTCCCCACGGCATTCGTCGTATCATTGCTCACGCGGATGAAATACACCCCGCTTTGCAAGTCGCTCACGTTGAGGCGCATCTCGTTGAGCCCGTTGACGACATAATGCTTCACGGTCCTGCCGTTCATGTCGAGAACCATCACCTCGGTGCGGCCTTGCAGGTCGGCATCGAGGTTGAGCACACTGTGGGTCGGGTTGGGGTAGAGATTGAGGCTGGCCTGTCCGTTTTCGGCCACATTCTCGGTGCCGGGACGGAAGGTGAGGGTCTCGGAAGGCACGGACTCCTGTCCCGCCTGGTCGACGGTGGTGACGTAGATGCTCACTTCCTCCTCGTCATCAACCTCAAAGATCCATTGCGTGCCATAGACTTCCTCGTGTTGGTCTGGATTGTCCACGAAATAGAGGTTGAAGTGGTCGAAGTCGTTCATCACAGGCATGTCCCACATGATAGGAGTGTAAAGACCTTGTGCGTTCACCTGCTCGTCGATACGGAGGTTGGTGGGTGGCTCGGGCACGGCATTCTCTACGTGATAGTTCATCACGCCGTAGTAGGTCGGGGCGAAGGTCTCGTTGTTCTCGGCGGGCCACTTGCCGTACATGGTGGCCGTGGCGGCGTCGCGCACGAAGAGGTAGAGGCCGCTGCTGCCGTTGTCGGTGTTCAGCTTCCAGGTCTCGTCGTTGCCCAAGGGCAGGGCGAACTCGATGGTCTCGTAGCCTTGGCTCATGTCGCAGGTGATGATTTCCTCGGGCAGGTTGATGACGGTGCCCACGCCGCCGTTATCGTAGATGGGACGGTAGCGCACGGTGTTGGGCGTGCCGTAGTACATCCAGTAGTTACCCTCGCTGTCGTCGCCTTGTGGTGGGTAGGTGCCGTCGTTGTTGTCGTCGATGTAGAAGGCCACGCCGTCGTTGTTGGTCCACTCGGTGTCCATGCGGTTCTCGGAGCAGACGTAGAGGTGGTTGTCATCCATCTTGAGGTGCAGGGTGACGCTGCCCATCTCGACGGGCAGGAGGTAGTTGCTCACCTCGACGCGGAAGGCGTCGTTCCATTCACCCTCGCTTATGATGCCGTCGATGGTGGGGGCAGTGCCGTCATAGACGTCGATGGTGTGGGTGATGTAGGCGGTGGTGGCATAGCCGAGGCAGATGTTGGAGTAGGGTGTCTGCAACTCCTCGTCGAGTTGTGCGGTGACGGTGTAATAGTATTGTCGCGTCGGGATGGCGGTGTGGTCCTCGAAATAGCCTTCACCCGTGCCGATGGTGGCCATAGGCTCGCCGAAGGGTGCGTTGAGGGTGTTTTTGCGGTAGATGTTGTAGCCGGTGGCGTCATCTTGTTCGCTCCAAGTCAGCTCCACATAATCATAAGCGCCTTGCGATGCGTAGAGGTCGGAGATGGGTGTGCCGACGGCTTCCATGTTGATGTTGAGGGTCGTAATCTCACCGCCGCTGATGGAGATGTTCTCTGTGACAGGGAGGTATCCAGGAATGCTGGCAGTGACACTGTAACTGCCTTCAGGGATGGCGCGTATGGTGAAACTACCGTCTTCAGCGGTGGTTTCGAAATAGTCCTCAAGTTCATTGATGGTGATGGTGACACCGCTATTGTTTTCGGTGCCTTCCAAGTTTACGATGCCATTCAGGATACCCATGTTGTCGGCAATGCTTTGGATGGCGTAGACACGGCTACCGCTGCCCATCTCGCGGCAGTGGACGGCCTTGCCGCCAATGATGGTGTATAGTCCAGTGGCAGAGATGTCGATGTGCTCCATCGAGCCAGGTGTGGTGAGTTCGGCGATCGGGGTGCCGCTCTGTTTGCGGAAGAGGAAGAAGTCGGGCGTGGAGTGGTCCATAGGACCCCAGGTGACGAAGCCAATGACGCTGCCGTCGTCGCTCATGGCGGCTTGGGTCACCTCGTCGCCGCAGCCCGTATAGCTCCAGATAGGCTCGTTGGAGTAGTTGTTGAAGAGGTAGCAGCAGCCATCGTAGCCTGAACTGACGAAGTCGAGGGTGCCGATGGCGATGAGGCTGCCGTCGTCGGAGATGGCGTTGGCGCAGCCCCAGGTGGAGGAGGCACCTGGACCAGCAATACTAGCCGTCCATACGCTCTCATAACGCTCGCCGTTCCAATGGTAGAGGTAGGCCATGCCGCTGAAGTCGGCGTAGGCGAGGTAGTCGCCGTTGGCACTCAAGGCGGGGTCTTGGCTGGGGGAGTTGTCGTAGTAATAGAGGTCGTTCTGCAGGATGTCGCCCGTCAGCGGGTCGATGACCCAGATCTGCTTGTAGCCCTGTGCGAAGGCGACCACGAGTCGGGCGTTGTTCTTCGAGAGGCTGATGCCCACTGGGTTGACAGTAAGGTCGCCGATGACCCAGATTGGGTCGCTTTTGGTGACGCCGAAACCATAACAGGCAATGGCGTAGTAGCTGTCTTCATAACGGCCATAAGTGACATAGATTCTGGTGCCATCCGAGTCGAGTTTGAAGTGCGATACGGGATAGTCGAAGGTCTCATGGAAGATTTCCGTACCTTCTATGTTAACCACATATAGCTCGTTGTCGTCAGAATAGGCGATGGCGTTGCCCATGAGTGAGACGGCGGCACGACCACCAGAAGAGATGGGCTTCTCCCATTTCACTTCGCCTTGGGAGTCGAAGAGGGTGACGCGCTTCTGGTTGAGGCCATAATACACGAGGTAGTCGCCTGTCGCATCGATGTAGAAGACGTCCTCGGGCATGGCACCGCTCTCGTATTTCTGCCATAAGACGGTCGGGTCGTCGGTCGTGGCCCTGTCGGTCGATGGTTCGCTGATGCCATATTCAAGGGTTGCGCCCTTGTTGGGCTCGGTCGTGGTCTTGACGGCGTGATGTTGGGCCAAGAGATTGCCCGAAGCCATCACGACAATGATGAGTGTGAGGATAAAGTTCTTTTTCATAGGATATTGTTTTAGGGGTTATTAATTACAACTGCAATATTATGATTTTTTTAGCGTTTTTACAAAGCAATGGCAAAAAATTGTACTTTTGCAGTGAAAAATTTTCTGAGATGAAAAAGATTCTGATTATTGTAATCGCCTTGGCGATTGTGGTTCTGCCTTCCTGCAAGAAGACGCGTTACTGCAAATGCACCACCATACAGAATGAGGAAGTCATTGACTTGGGACAGGATTATTACACCATCGAGGATGGCTCTTCCTGCTCCGACAAGTCGAAGGAAATCGTGGGCTGGGGTCAGGTGATCTGCACCGAGGTCTCGGAAGAAGAGGTGACGGGCGAGGAGCATCATTGGTGGGATGACTTGTTCGGTAACAATAACAACCCCAACCACAAACCCTAACCTTTGTTTTGTCCCGTTCACTCGGTCAATCGGCCTTGAAGGTCCTCTTGGGCCTGGTGTTCATCGTGTCGGCGGTACTGAAGCTGCTCGACATGGATAGGTTCGAGCTTTACGTCTACAGCTATCATTTTTTCAGCCTTAACTTCTCGTTCATCGTCGCCCGTCTGGCCATCATCCTTGAGTTGGTGCTTGGCATAGGTTTGATTTCGCATACCCTGCATAAACTCTATTGGTGGGGGAGCATGGCTATGATGGTCGGTTATACCTTATTATTATGGTATGCCTTGCGTTTGGGTCGCACCGACAGTTGCCACTGCTTCGGCGACTACCTCCAGCTCGACCCCAAGCAGAGCCTCGTCAAGAACGGGGTGCTGATGGTGCTTTTGCTGTCCATTTACAAGATGGAAAGCTGGAAGACGCCTTTCCGCTGGCTGATATTGAGCCTTACTATCATGGCCTCCGCCATCGGTGTCTTTGTGGCCTCACCGCCCGATAACCTGGCAAACGCCGATCCTGAACACAACCTTCAAATGGAACTGTTCGATGGGATGTTGGGCGACGCGCCTTTGGACAAACTGCATTTGGATGAAGGGAAACAGATTGTATGCTTCTTCTCCACAGGCTGTGAATACTGCCAGATGGCGGCACGCAAGCTCTCGCTGATGCAGCAGTTTCATGGCTTCCCGGATGATAGGATCACCTATCTCTTCATGGGTAACGAAGAGGATGTTTCCGTGTTCTATAAGCTATCGGAGTCGGCACGTTATCGCGACATAATTTATCCCGATGCCCGCATGCTAAAGGCTGTCAATGGCAACCTGCCTACCATAGTTTTTATGGAAAACGGCAAGGTGGTTCACGAATACGGTTTCCGGAATATGGATGAGGAGGCAATCAAGGCGTTTATGGCCTTCTGAACTGATCCCCAGTTTCTTCAATCACAGCTTTTTTCCATGAATCGGGATATCCTGGTTGTTTAGGTTTGGCGGGATAGCCATAGCCATTGCGCTTGAACTGGCCGTTCTCTTCTTGTTTAACATTGCTGTCCAAGTATTTCACTAAAAGGTAGTTGTCCAATTCCTTCCAGGTGGCCACGGTGTTGTGCCCCGCTTGGTTGGAGAAGTCGGTGAGGTAGGCAATGGCCTGTTTCGGGTCTTGGGCATAGAGGCTCAAGGCCTGTGAGTCGGCGTAGTTGACCTGCTCTTGATAGCCGCTTTCCAACTCGTTTTGCACGGCTTGGATGTCGTCGATGACGCGGTTGTAGAACAGGTATTTGAAATGTGCCAGTCGGTTGAAGACCCAGAAGGCGGCATTCTCGCTGTAGGTCAGCATGTCGCCGTTGCCCACACGGTATTCAATCGGCACCTCGCTGATGGAGCAGTAGAAGGGCGTGTAGACCGTCGAGTTGGTGTCGTCGACGCCGAACCAGATGATGCCTCCGATGGGGTTAGGCAACCACGAACGGCTTTGGGCGATGAAAGAGAAACCCGTCTGCACCACCTCGATGCTGCGCTCGTTGAGGTAAGGCTTGCCATCGTATTCCCAATACAAGGGGTTGAAGCGGAAAGGCGAGCCGAAAGGTCCTGCTCCCACGTCTTTGGTCTTGTCAAGCTCGGTGCCTTGGAAGTGGTCGCGCTGGAACGCCATCATGTCGCTGAGGCTGATTTTGCGGTTGGGTTTGACATAGAGCGGCATGCGATGGGTCAATTCCTTGCCTGTGACATAGTCCCAATATTCATCCATGCCGTCGCAGACCTTGTTGAACATGGTCCACACGCGGAGGTCACACACGCGGGCTGCGCTGAAGTCGACGGGGGCATAGGCGGCCGAGAAATCAAAGTCCTTGTCCTTGCCGCTGAAGTAGCCCTTGCGACGGGCGAAGTCGATGATGTCGTGCTTGTAAATCACCTCAACTTGCTCATTGTATAGTTTTTTCCAGTCCTTGTCCGTGATGGAGGTCTTGCCGTTGCGCATAGGGAAGGTGGTGATGCGTGCTGCGTTGGCGTGACCGCTCACATAACCGTCGGGGATGCGGATGGCCACCCACACCGCGCCACGGTCGGCGTTGATGGTGTCGCCAGTCTTGGTCACCTGTGGGGTGTAGCCCTTCGGCATGATCTCCATGTACCACACCTCGTTGGCGTCGCTGATGCTGAACGACTCGCCGTCCGAGCCGTAGCCGTAGGCTTCCACCAAATCGGCCATGATTTTGATGGCTTCACGAGCCGAGCGGCTGCGTTCCAAGGCGATGAACATCAGGCTGCCGTAATCCACGATGCCAGTCGGGTCCATCAGTTCCTCGCGACCGCCAAAGGTGGTCTCGCCAAGGGCCACTTGGTTTTCATTGATGTAGCCCACAACTTGGTAGGTATGAGGCGGTTGCGGCACACTGCCACGCGGCGCGTTGGTGCCGCGATCGTAGCACACGCGCATGCTGCCCGCGGGCCAGTCGGCGGCAGGGGTGAAGTAGAGCTCGCCATAGCGGATGTGGGAGTCGGCGCAATAGCTGATGAAATTGGAGCCATCTACACTGGCGCCTTTGGTGATCAAGAAGTTGGTGCAGGCCTCTGCCGTGTAAAAAGCGGCCAACAGAGCGATGAGGAATAATGCTTTTGTTTTGTTCATAAGACGAGTGATTTTGGGACAAAAGTAAGAAAAAAGTTCAAGGAGTAAAAAAATCAATAATGCCTTGTTTAATACAGCAATCCAAACATCCACATAGGAATCCGATTTTTCCAACCTGTTTCGATGTCGTCTATGGCCAAATAACTGTCGGGGATGTTGGCGATTTGGCGGAAATCTTTGCTGTTGCCGCCCACTTCAAAAAGATAGTGGTTGTTGAGCATAAAATCGCCTTTTTCGGGCATGGTCAGTTCGCCGATGGCGGACAATTGGTTGGCGAGGAATGTCTCCCTGCAAGTGCCGAGGTTCACCGTGCTTGAAAGTGCATACATCAAATTGCCGTTACCCAAGAAGATTTTTCCGGGCTTCGAAAGGTGTTTGTAGTCTTTTTGCTCCTTTGTCAGCAGCATGAGTAGGCCCGCCCTATCCAACAAATAGAGGATTTTCAGGCATTGCGAAGGTGTGACCTCCAACTCTTGGCTCAGTCGGCTGATATTGGGCATCAGAGGTACATTGGGCGCAATCACCATCAGCAACCGTTTGGCTTTCTGTACGGTAGCGTATGTGATGTCGGCCACTGCAGGCATATCACTCTCCACCACCACATTGATGACTTCGCGCAAACGGGAATGGTAGTCGGCCTCCGAATTTGTATCGCGATAAAAAGGATAATACCCCTTTTGCAAATATTGCTCGAAATGCTGAAGTACCTTGGTTTTGGCCACAATGTCCATCGACAAAGGATAATGTGACTTTAACAATTCTTCTATGTTGACGGTGGGCAATGCTATAACACCTTCAAATTCAAGGTATTCTCGGAACGACATTCCATGCATGGTGTAGAGTGCCTGCCTTCGTGACAAATCCACCTTGGAATGGTCGATTTCAAGCATGGAAGAGCCTGTGTAAACGATATGCAGATTAGGGTAATTGTCGTATATATTTTTGATATTCAAGCTCCAATCTTCATATTTGTGAACTTCGTCCAAAAACAGATGGGTCGTTCCATGCGTATAAAGATAGTGCGCCAAGTCTGTCAGGCTGTGGGTGCGAAACCACAAGTCGTCCAAAGAGGCATAAAAGACACTTTGCACATCAGGAAAACTCTCTTTGATGTGTTGAAGCAATAACGTGCTTTTGCCCACGCCTCTAGCTCCTTTAATGCCAATCAGCCTTGAGTTCCAGTCGATTTTCTTGTGCAAATAGCGTTTGAAGTCAAGATGGGTCTGCGTCAGTTTTCTATTGAACTGATCTACAAGAGGTATGATGTCTTGGTATTCCATAGTTTTATAGTTTAGATGTGCAAAAATACAACTTTTCTGCTTTACAAAGTATAAAATAAGAAAAATTTCTGCTTTACAAAGTATAATTTTCAAAATTTTTCTGCTTTACAAAGCATAAAACGACAATTTTCCAAATTGTTTTGCAGGCCAAAAAATAGTTGTACCTTTGCCAAAAAATAATCAGATGCAATCCACCATCCCATTAGCGGAACGTCTGCGGCCCACGACACTTGACGACTATATAGGGCAGAAGCACATCATCGGCGAGAATGCCGTGTTGCGCCGTGCCATTGAGACGGGGCGTGTGCCTTCCATGATCTTTTGGGGGCCGCCTGGTGTGGGCAAAACCACCTTGGCCTATATCATCTCCAAACAGGTCAAACGGCAGTTCTTCCAGTTGAGTGCCGTCAGCAGCGGTGTGAAGGAAGTGCGCGAGGTCATCGACCGTGCCCGCATGGCCCCTGAGGCACCTATATTATTTATAGATGAAATCCATCGTTTCAGTAAGTCACAACAAGACTCGTTGCTTGGTGCCGTGGAGCGTGGCCTGGTCACCTTGATTGGCGCGACGACGGAGAATCCCTCGTTTGAGGTCATCTCGCCCTTGCTGTCACGTTGTCAGGTGTATGTGCTGAAGTCATTGGAAAAAGAGGACCTTGAAATCCTGTTGGACAAGGCCGTGAAGGCTTTGGAATACGACTTCGGCAAGAAAATTACCGTCAAGGAACCAGAAGCCTTGATGCAAATCAGCGGTGGCGATGGGCGTAAGCTGCTCAATGCCATTGAATTGGTGGTTACTTCGCTGAATGACTTGGACATGGCAGCCGAGGAGCTGGTCGTTACCAATGATTTCACCACCAACTGCATCCAGAGCAACCTTGTGAAATACGACAAGCAGGGTGAGATGCACTATGACATCATCTCGGCTTTCATCAAGTCGATGCGCGGTAGCGATCCCAACGCTGCCTTGTATTACCTCGCCCGCATGATCGAGGCAGGGGAGGACCCCTTGTTCATCGCGCGTCGTATGCTCATTCTTGCCTCGGAGGACATCGGCAACGCCAATCCCAACGCCTTGTTGTTGGCCAATGCTTGTTTCGATGCGGTGAACAAGATCGGTTGGCCCGAGAGCCGTATCATCCTTTCGCAGACGGTCACCTATCTGGCCTCGTCGCCCAAGAGCAACGCTGCCGTGGCGGCTATCGATGCGGCACAGGCCTTGGTGCGCGAGACGGGCGATTTGCCCGTGCCTTTGCACCTGCGCAACGCCCCGACCAAATTGATGAAAGACCTTGGCTACGCTGATGGTTACAAGTATGCCCATGCCTACGAAGGTAACTTTGTGGAGCAAGAATTTTTGCCAACTGAAATTTCTGGCACGGTTTTGTATGAACCACAAGATAACCCCCGTGAGCGTGAGTTGCGCAAGAACCTGCGGGAGAAGTGGAGAGAGAAATACGGGTATTAACTTGTAGGGACGCATCGCATGCGTCCGCTAAAAAACAAAGAACAATGACCGAAGAGACCCAAGAAAAAAGCGTAACCTTGTGGAACAAGGTGCTGGAGACCAGCCTGAAGCTGCCTTTCGTGCATGTGAACCGTGAGGAGTTCCTCACCAAGGAGCTCTCCAAGTTCTGCACCCCGATGGAGGTGATGACGGCCTTGGACGACAGCCCGCTGCGAGTGCTCAACAAGAAAGAGATCGACAAGCTGGCCAACCAGTGCATCAAATACCATCTCACCATGGTGTGCGGCACCTCGGCGCTGATGGGCTTGCCGGGAGGATGGTGGATGGCGGGCTCTATCCCGGCCGACATCACTCAATTCTATGGCCATATCCTCTCGCTGATGCAGAAGCTCATCTACCTGTACGGTTGGCCCGCCTTGACCAATGTCAACAAACAACTCGACGATGAGTCGCTCAACATCATGACGCTCTTCGTAGGCGCGATGATGGGCAACAAATTGGCTGTAGAGGCTTTGACAAAGGTGATGGGTCAGGTCTCAAAAAACGCGGGTATCAAACTCTCGGAGACGCTGATGGCGCAATATGCCATCAAGATAGCACAGTGGATTGGCATCAATATGACCAAAGAAGGTTTTGCCAAGGGTGTGGGTAAGGTAGTGCCTTTGGTGGGTGCTCCCATTTCGGCCACCATTACCTATTACACCTTCCGTCCCATGGCACGGAGGCTGAAGAGCCATCTCGACGAGCTATATGATATGAGGCACTGAAACGTTCAGTGCGAATAAAAAACGAAAACGCCCATGTCATTCCTGTTGGAATCTATGGGCGTTTTTGTTTTTGTTATTTCTTGAACTCAGTGTCGTAAATGTCGTGCAACTGACGGTCGGGGGTCTGCAGGATGGCCTTATAGTTCAGCTTCTTTTCCGTCATCAGCCATTCGGTGTATTCGTCAACGAATGCCTTGATTTCGGACTGGTTCATCTTGATGTAGATCAAGTTGAGTTTGGCTTTTGCCTCGGTCTCGTTCAGACCGTCGTTGGCCATGATTTTGGCGGTGAGTTTGTCCATGAATTTTTCCATAATGGGTCGCAGTTTTTTGAGTTTAAGAATGCAAATTTAGAAAAATAATGCATATTTGTCAAGTTTTTTCGCAAAAGAATTATCTTTGCGCTGACAAAATCACGTTTAATCCCTTAAGTTTTAGATACAAATGAAAAGACCATTTTTCTTTTTTGCTCTCTTCGCACTGCTGTTCTCCGTGCAGTGCCTCATGGCCGCTCCTTTGAGGAACGTGGAAGTCAGGCTGACCCAGCCCAATGGCGAGGTCATCCATTGCTATGCTTCCGGTGACGAGTTTTACAACTACCTGCACGATGCCGATGGCTTCACCATCGTGAAAGGGGAGGGTGGATACTATTATTACGCCACATACGATGCTGATGGTCAAGTTGTGCCTTCAGTTTATAAGGTAAATAGCGTTGACCCTGCCGCTGTTGGGCTGCAACCCAAGGTGCTGATTTCCGAACAGGAGTATTATGCCCTCCGACAAGCCCGTGAACAATACATCAAGCAACCTCAGAGGTCTACCCGTGAGATCAATCATGGTCGTTACAACAACTTGGTGGTCTTCATCCGCTTTGCGGGCGACTCCTATCATACCACACCGGCATCAGCTGTCGACTCGATGTTCAACGCGGCGAACTACGAATCCATCTCTTTGCGCAATTTTTACCATCGTGCCTCCTATAACCAACTGGACCTGCGTTCCTATCTCTATCCCATCCCTGACGGCGAGACCATCCTGTCGTATGAGGACATCTATCCCAAGGAGTACTATATGCCTTACGACCCTGAGACCAATCCCATCGGATACCAGAATGGCGAGACGGCCGACCGAGAGTTCTCGATGCTGGAACGCGCCATCTATTATGTGGCCGACCAGGTGTCGGACACCCTCGACCTCGACTACAACGACGACGGCTTAGTCGACAATGTGGTGTTCGTCATCAAAGGCACGCCGGGCGAGTGGGCCTCGTTGCTGTGGCCTCACCGTTGGTGCATCTACGATCGTTATGTGCCGTTGAAAGACCTTCAGGTGTTTGACTTCAACCTGCAGCTGGAGCAGGGCGGCTATTTCAACGTCAGCACCTTGTGCCACGAGATGTGCCATTCCTTGGGCGCGCCCGACCTCTATCATTATAATGGTGGCGTCGACCCTGTGGGGTCATGGGACTTGATGTGTGGTACGGCAGAGCCGCCCCAACAACAAGGCAGTTACATCAAGTATAAATATGGCAATTGGATTGAAGACATCCCCGAGATCGATGCCTATGGTACCTACGAGCTGGAGGCTGTGTCGTGGGAGGGCAACCGCCGCAACGCCTTTAAGATCCGCCTTAACGCCGACCAATGGTTGTTGCTCGAATACCGTAACGACCAAGACTTGTTTGACTCGCATGTGCCCGATGGAGGCCTGTTGATCTATCGTATCGACACTCGCTTTGACGGCAACGCCGGATGGAACGGCGAAGACCAATTCGATGAGGTCTATCTCTTCCGTCCCGATGGCGACGTCAACGAGGCCGGTAATCTCGACCACGCCAATTTCTGCGAGGAGAGAAATAGAACGGAGTTCAGCCGTGTCACCAACCCGTTTCTTTTCCTCACCAATGGGGAACCTATCGACTGGCAAGGCGCCATCTATGGCATCAGCGTGAGGGGCGACCGCATGAGCTTTACCTATGGCCCGTTGAACCATATCCCGGCGCCAACGCATTTCGTCGCCCATGTCAACAGCTTGTCGCATCAGGTGGAGCTGTCGTGGGACGCCATGCCCGATGTGGATGGCTACAACGTCTATCGTGACGGCTTGGAGGTGGCCACACATCTCACCGAGGCCACTTATGTCCAGCCTTATACCGATGCTGACGATGGTTACCATACCTATTATGTTGCTTCCTATCATGGCGATACGCTGTCGGACTATGCCGAGCAATGGGTCATTTTGGGCAACTACGAGACTATCCATGTCACCCTCACCTGCGACTCGCCCTATGGCACCAAAGGCGGCGAGCTCGAAGTGGTCTACAGCCTTCCTGAGATGAAGAGCCAGTACCTCACCATCTATGAGGGCACCAAGGCCGAGGCCGACCTGTATGTCCCGGCCAACACCGAAGTGAGCTTCTTCTGGGATGCCGGTTTCGATGCGGAGAGCCATGGCATCCGTGTGACGGCCACCCATCAGAACGAGAACGGAGAAGGCTCCATTTTCGATATCGAAAGCCCCGAGGGCATCCTTGCGATTTATACCGTGGCCGACACGGGCTTGGGCCTGATTCCACCTCAAAACCTCGTGGCCGAGTCGGAGGGCACCGACATCCGTTTGCGTTGGACAGTCCCGACCGAGAACAGCCGCTTTACCGTGTATCGCGGTAGCAGGGTGTGCCAGTCGGACATCACGGGATATACGTATCTCGACGACCAAATCATGCGTTCGGGTACCTACGGCTATCACGTGGAAAACAACAGCGGTGACCTGTCCACTTGGTGTCCCGAGCATGTGGTCTATGCCACGGCCATGAACTACTATTGTGAGCCGCCGCGTAACCTTATAGGCACCTACGACGGCAATGGTCATGTTGCCCTCACTTGGGAAGCGCCTGAGTTTGTGGGCAACGGCCTGATGGCATACGACAACAACCGATTTTCCGAGCAGATTGGTACGAACAGCCACAAGTGGGGCATCAAGATCGAGCCGGAACACCTGTCGCTCTTCGAAGGGCATCCGATTACCTATATAGAGATGTTCGACTGCTCCGCTGGGCACTACACCTATACCATACACAACGGCGAGACTGTCAACAACAGCACCTTGATCTATACCCAACAACACGACATGGAAGGCACGTATACGTGGGTGCGTTTCCCCTTGGACGAGGCTGTCAGCTACGATGCCTCGATGCCGCTCTGGGTATGTGTGGCTACCACGGGCGCTACCCATCCCATCCCGTGTTGCGAGTATGTCGGGGAGCCCAACAGCTGCCTGATCAAGTCGGGTTCGCAGTGGAAGCCCGTCACCACTTTCGGCCAGAATGTGTCGTGGCTGTTGCGTGCCTACACTACCCCTGCCGAGGGTCGTAGCTTCAGCTACAACCTCTATTGGGGTCCCGAGGAGGGAGGCGAGGAGCAGATGGTGTTGGGTTATGAAGGACTCACCGTGACGGAGGCTGCCTACAATACCACGGAGAACATGCGATACAACGTCACCACCTTCTGGGACGGCCGTGAGACCGACTTCTCGAACACCGTGTATCTTGGTCCCAGTGTGGCTGTGCCGGAGCATAACGACGAAGGCCAAGGCCTAGTGGTGTATCCCAATCCCGTCAAGGGCCTGCTGACGCTACAAGGCAAGGAGATGCGCCATGTCAGCCTCTATTCAGCTGTTGGCATGCTGGTCGACGACCGTGACGTCGCCGGCGACCACGTGGAGCTCGACATGGAGAGGCTCCCCGAAGGCCTATACCTCTTGCATGTCACCACGGCTGAAGGCGTGATGGTGATGAAGGTGGTGAAAAGGTAGGATGCTGTGGAGATGAATGAAAAATAGGCTTTCCTGAGATGAGTTGAACCCGAAAGTTTTTGTCCTTTTTGGGTTCAGCTCAAAACCCATCCATTGGCATAGTGCTGTGCAAATCGACCAAACGGGATTATAGGGAGCTCGTCATCTGCGTCTACAACAAGCCGATGGGCGTGGCCACATACAAAACCACAGCCGAAATGCCAGAGGAACTGCGGAGAGCCTTGCCGGATATTGAAGAAATTGAAGAAACTGCTGTGAAAAAACGGAAACGGGGAATTGATCATTATGAGATATTGTAAATGACAGTGTGCACTGAATAGTTTGACATTCGACGGCCTGTTTATGTCTCCCTATTATTAGAGCTATAGGGATGGCGGGGAATGCGCCCAAATAATAACAATTCTGAGAAAAGATAGATATTATATTCCAAAACCTATTGTGTCATAATCAACACCTGATCCTGGGTAATCACCATACATACCATCGGTCATAGCCCACCAAGTCTCCTCAGCATAATTTATTCTATTGCTTTCGTCAAAAGCACGTGCACTATCGATGCCTCTCCATTTATAATTATGATTATAATAAAAGCCGTCTTTGCTGATAAAGCCATTGTCAACTGGCTTATGATGATTATCCATAGGATTATTGTCAAACTTCGCTAATCCTTCGATGAAGGGACCTGCTTCAACAAACTGAAAATTAATAATTACTTTGTTATTGTAATCGATATATCCAAATAAATCACCTTTTCTTACAGCAGCCAGACCGTCAGAAAACTCTTGGGCTTCTTCATATTCAAACGGAATAATTGTTTCGCCTGATTCATTAATGTAGCCCCATTTATATCCATTTTTCTTTGGAGAAAGGCGTTCATTTGGTTTGTAATCAGAATTCAATAGTTCTGCTACGCCTTTCTTTGATTGCGAATATACTTTCCTTTCGAAAATTTGAGCAATTTTCGTGTTTTCATCTGTTAGTGGCTTCGATTGTGCAGAAGGTATTGAAACAGATGAACCATTTTCAAGTTTTATTACAAGATTGTTGTTTAAACCGCTCCAATATGCTTCTTTAATGAAATCAATTCGTTTTGTTTCACCATAAGAGTCATATTGTTTGATCATAGTTGCCTCTGTTCCTATTCTATCAGGAAAAACTTGTTCAATATACTTGTTTTTTATATAAAAATGATCACATTCTTCATTCCATAAAAGATTTGATGATGTAATGTCATTGTTTTCACAGATACAATGACCGTCAAAACTAAAGATATCGTATCTGCCATGAATTACATAAAATCCAGGATGCTTACTTGACTTATATTCTACATATACAGCCCCTTCTTTTTTTTCTTTGCTCGTTTCTTCAAATAGCTCAGCTTTAATGATGTTCACAGCACCTCTAAAGCAACTGATTTTATCATAAAGGCATGGGATTATCAACCCTTTTTTGCCGATAAAGCCATACTTAAATGAACCCAGTTTTTGGACAATAATAAACTCATCGACTACATCAACAAGTGAATATTGGACAAAATTAAAAGAAGCAAAAAGATTTCCATCTTTATAAACATCACAAAAAATGCCAGACATCCTCATGCCAATGATTATATTTGTATTTCTTTTCCATTGCGTTATTGTCGAATAATGGTTCTTGTTTAAAAAAATATTATTCTTAATATCGTAAAGAAAATGTTGATTTTCATATTCAATAATATACCAATCATTTATTTTGGAAATTTTTTTAGCAGGCGTTGACAAGAGTTCTTTATTCCCATCAATTATTAAATTGAATCCATTTTCATTACTTATAATTGGGAATGTGGGACACCCATCTAATAAATCGTATTTATTCTTTGATATAATAGTCCCTTCGTAAGTATAAGGTGTACATTCTATATAACCAGACCTAATTCGGTTAGCATTGTTGCCAATTCTATAAAAATTGGTTGTCCATAATAACCCACCATAATCTATGATATATTTATACTTCATAGGGATTAATGTTTTTAGGTGATTATCAACAACACCAAAACACCCATTTGACTCAATTACATACCATTCCTTATCTATTTCAGAATCATATATAAAATCAAATGGGTAAGGAAGTTTGTCATCTTCGACAAAAAACTTTTTTCCTTTGTATCTAGCCCAAATACGGCCTTCTTGATTGATTGAAATGTAATCATATAGTGGACGCATCAAAACGCGACCTTCATCATTATACACTCCCCATTTATAACCAATTCTTTTGGCATTAAAGCCGTGTTTTAATGTCTTTACCTCGTCAAAAAATTCATTCTCCATCGCTTTCTGTTTATTGATTACAATTGCAAAATTATAAAAACCATTCACGACAATGCAACATTCCTTATCGGGTAGGCTGATATTATAACTATTTACCAATAATAAAATCCTCGCCTTCAACTAGTTGGATTTCAACTTTTTTTGTTTCTTTTGTATTATAACAATACACAGAGAATGTCAACAGCCCGCTTTTTGAAATATTTGCTCTGCCAAGGAAACGGCACTTGTTTTTAGGCACACAGGGTAAATTATCAAATCTAAGTAATTCTGTTTCTTTCAAATATGTTTCAAAAACATCACCGTCTAAGTTTTCATCAATATATTTCTTCAGATTGCAACATATTACGTTTCCTTCATTCTCTTCAACGAGGTCTACTGCATTACAAAGACCACATTTACTATATTTGGTGGGTAATGTGTCTCCTTGTTTGCCAAATATCCACTCTCTGCCGTTAACAAAGGGCATAGATATAGTTTTCAACAGAACACATTCACCAGGTTTAATGGTGGAAACAATAGACTTAGCAATGACAGATTCTATATTAAGTGCACGGGCAACGCCCTTTTGAGAAATCAAAGGAGGAAAAATAGGCTTTTCAATGTGTGCAATTTTTACATCTACTGTTGTTTTTGCTGTTTTCAAAGTATTTAATGTTCCAGATGGGATGATTTCATCTCTTTCCATTGCCTCTAATTCATCTTGAATAAACGAGAAATTTTGGATAACCTCTTCAGAATTAATTTCTACATTTGGAATGGTTTTTTCCACTAATGAATCTACCCAAAGCCGATTAAAATAGTCAGCAAATCTTGAACAAACAGTTTCATCATCCGTAGCAATCACGTTTTCAGCGTTTCTTGACTCTGCCGAATAGGTCCAATTATATGATCCTGAAATGACCATACAGTTGTCAAACAAACAAAACTTGTTATGCATAGTCCAACCACGGCTTGTCACAAAATGAAGGTTACCTCCTTTATCAACAAAGCTTTGCAATGGCAAACCATAAATGCCGCAATTGATGAAGTCCTTCATCATTATCAATGAAACTTTGACACCTCTTTCCAATGCCTCTAGCACCGCATCATACAACTGCCTTTGAGTGAACCATGCCACTGCTATCTTGATTTCAGTTTTTGAATTCCTGATTTTGCTTATTATTAGGTTACGAATGTTTTCAAAATGTGCTTCTATCATAGCCGTTGAGTTTTGTTTCTGCAAAAGTAGACAAAAATGTTGTGCCAGTTGTTTTTTGCAACCTTGCAATTCTTATCTTTGCTCCATTAATACAATTGCAGCCTAATGACAACGCTTATCATAATCATCTGTGCTTACATAGCTGTTAATCTTGCCATGCTGGTGTTCAAGCCCGTGAGGAAGAGTTGGCGATATTGGTTTCATAATGGTTTCAAAGTTTCGGATTTATGGAAGGGATTATTCAACCCCGAGACAATAGGCGAAGATAAATGGTGGAAAAAGCCTTTTCTGCTTATTGTTTTTATTATTGTGTCGCCCATATATATGCTGTGCGCTGTTCTTTGCACTTTGGTACCCTTCTTTATTTATAAAAACGCGTTAGAAAACCACAAGCGACAAATGGAAATAGAACAAATCCACGCATCATTGGAACCACCGTGTACAGTCCCTCCGCCTGAGACTTGGGGAGCCAAGTCAAACCAGAAGTTCATTCACGTAAGTCTTGACTTGCCTTTCGAGCCTGATATACACGATGTGATTTTTGTGGAAAATGAATACAATGCGGTCATTAATGATTATATCCTTGAACATTATGAAGAGCTATTACTACGTTTTAGTGCGAGGGGACTGAATTTTGTTTATTTACCTAAAATGTCTGGAGAAGAAGTGTCAGGAGAAGCACTTCTGTACATGTTTCCATATTTGAAGCATGTGTCGTCTTTGGCGTTTGACGTTTTCCCTATTGAAATGCTATTGCAGCGCATTATTTCTGGTGCCATTGAAAGTTCGGCTTTGATTCATCGTATCCGAAACAACACGGATTCGGAATACTATTACTATTCATACATAACTTTGGTCGACGATTCTCCCATTTCATTATCGGATCAGATTGAGTGGTATTTGCGACACACTACGCTTGGATTTGGTATTGGCTTGAGAATGTGTCATATCGAATCGGACAATGTTGCAGACAGTTGTTTCAATGACCTTGATACAGAAGACACCTTCGCAAAAAAAAGCAGTTGGGCTTTGGAAGAAGAAATCCGGGAAAGAATCATAGAATTGCGCAAAAGAGGGGTTAGGCTCTATATGTTGAATGGGTTTATCGAGGAACAACCCACGCTAAGCCGAATGGTCATCACAAAGGATTATAGGATTTACCTGCCGGATTACAACAACATTGAAATCACCATGTCTCCTCTGCCTAAGGCGGTGTATCTGCTTTTCCTTAAGCATCCTGAGGGCATTCTTTTCAAACATTTGGGAGACTATTACCAAGAGCTTCTTGACATATACAAAGAGGTAGGTAGCCGCGTGATAGAGAGGAATGTCCGCAAAAGCATCCACGACATTACTGACCCAACCAGCAACTCCATCAACGAAAAATGCACCCGCATCCGCGAAGCTTTTCTTAAACACTTTGACACTCCCTATGCCCAAAACTACTACATCACTGGCTTGCGCGGTGATCCGAAGAAAATCACCCTGCCCCGCGAATTGGTAGATTTGCAAGCCTTGTAAAAATCAGAAGTGCATTATTGGCTGTAGTATTTTTGCGCTTGAATTATACGCAAAATACATCAACCATGGAAGAATACAAAGACGAATACACCTCCTTTGAAAGAGAATCGAAAACACAAGAGATCATTGGAAAGGTCTTGGGCATCTGCTTTTGCGTGGCATTATTCGTATTCTACGTTTTCAACATTTATGACTTTAACGCTTCAGCACCTGTTTATTCCTGGGTTTATACCTTGGTAATGGGATGTGTCCTTGCATCGGCAGTCGCGTTATATTTCCTTTTGTGCCGACCATTGAAAAACATAGACGTTTTGGAGCGACGTATCTACAAGCGACTCGACAAGCAAGGCTACCCACACGAAAAAAGGGGAGGCACACTATACATCACGAAAAACGACAATCATTTCCGCGTGTTTATCAGGGACAGCTTCGACAGAAGGATTAAGCATCTGTACTTCCTTTATGATTTCTATGATGACAACTTCGGAAAAGTGAGCATAGAAGGTTGGACAAGAGCGGCAAATTGCATCAATACGAACAACACCCTTACTACTTTTGTCGTGCTTGACGACCATTTCTGCTGTTCCTATCAGACTGCCATCGCAAATGCAAAGGACTTCAAGAAAGAATTTGATTGTGCCTATCGGGTTATTGGCGAAGCGATGAATGACTACAATAGGATTTATCCTCACATTGAACGGGATTATCCCAACAACACATCGGAAAACAAAGGTAGCATAGGATTCAGATAACAATTTCGAATCAGATTTCTCGTGAGACTTATGCTTAAGGACTACTATTCCATATTGGGTATCAGCTTCAATGCATCGGATGAAGAAATCAAGCGGGCATACCGTGCCCTGTCAAAAAGATGGCACCCGGATGTGAATCCTGGATTTGATACGACTGCCATCATGCAGGACATCAATGAGGCTTATTTCATACTCAGGGATTCAGCGATGCGAGTAAAATATGATGCTGAGTATGTGAAAAATCCTTCTAGAGGCGATATAAATGCAGAGATACTGAGACGTACTATAATAAAGGCTGGAGTATATGCTGGCAGCTATACACGCTGGATAATTGTCAATTGGGTTCGTAAGGTGTTGGCCATGTTGAAAATTGTTGCGCAACATGTCTTTGTGCTCGTCACGAAGTTTTCTGGTGTGGCAATGGTGGCATTGATAACTGCATCAATGGATACTATGTGCAACAGAATAGAATTAATGCAACCCAAAAGCAGGGCAAGTTCCGCTGTAGTTTATGAATCAGATTTGAGTAACACACGACATAAACAATGCGAGCCATTCACATTAGACCAAGTATTAGATGCCGTTAACTACAAAAACCAGATGCAATTGAAAAATGAGAATCACAATACAAGTAACGACTATTTTAAGTATCTGAAAATTAACTCTATAAAAGATTAAATATCGTGTTAGGATCAATCATTGGAGATATCATAGGCTCAAGATTTGAGGGCTACCATAGCCGAATCAAGACTACGGATTTTGAGCTGTTCGATAAGGGCAGCAAGTTCACTGACGACACGGTGATGACTATCGCTGTAGCCGACTGGCTGATGCGCGACCCTAAGCATCAACACGCAACTTTGGTCAAGATTATGCAAACATACGGGAGGATGTATCCCAGTGCGGGCTTCAGTCACGCCACTAAAGCGTGGCTCAACAGCGATGAGCCTCAGCCATACGGCTCCTTCACCAATGGAGCCGCCATGCGTGTCAGTCCCATAGGATGGGCTTTCGAAAGCATGGAAGAGACCTTGGAAGTCGCAAAACGGTCAGCTGAGGTGTCGCACGACAGCGAGCAAGGCATCACGGCCGCCCAAGCCGTTTCGGCTGCCATATTCATGGCTCGCCATCATGCGAGCAAGGCAGAAATAAAGACTTATATTGTGCAGAACTTCCACTATGACCTGGGCCACACGATTGAGGGAATCCGCCCGGACTACAGTTTCGATTGCTCCTGTGAAGGTAGTGTTCCCGAAGCCATCATGGCCTTCATGGACGGCGAAGACTATGAGTCCGTCATCCGTCTGGCTGTTTCGCTGGGTGGCGACAGCGACACGCAAGCCTGTATTGCCGGAGGTATCGCTGAAGCGTATTATGGTAGTATCCCGAAAGAAATCATCAAGAAGGCAGTACATCATCTACCCAGCCATTTCCGCAAAGTTATCACAGACTTTGCTATGGCTACGGAATACCAGATGCCAAAGTGCATTTATTGAAAAGTTATCAACAATATGAAAAACATGAAAAATTATGGATTAGCCGCATTGTTGGCAACACTTATGCTTGCGTCGCTTTTCGGATGCGCCAACGACAGAAAGCCGGAAAAAGAAGTGTTTAAAGACACCAGCCCCAGACAAAAACACGAGGAAATATGGGAGGATGTTGAGAAGCGTAAGGATTCTCTTTGGGCCATTATCTGCGAATCAACCGATGAAATAGAGGTTGAAAGGGCGGAAGATATGTTATACGAGACGGTTGGCTTAGAAGCCTGGTATATGCTTGCGGAAAAAGATTATGAAAAGTATAAAAAATGTGTTGAGGAAGAATTCCAACATTTGGTTGAAGCATTGCCTGATTATAAAAACCTGTTTTTAAACGAAAAAGAAAAATGGGAGAACTACCACGATGCTGTTCAGGCGATGATATCGCTTGAAGACCATGGCAGCAGTGGCTATTTGAACATCATAGGTGCCCTTGATCAAAGCCTTGACCTTTGGTCCGCTTCATTTCATAACTTGCTGTTGTATAAGCAAAACCAAAAAGCGTCCTTTCCTCATACAAAATTCACTTCCCAGATGATAGATGATGCTTATAAGGCGTTCTTTAACGCGGCTTTGGAAAAATGGTATAATCCCTATACGGCCGATTTGGAAAAAGGATTAGAGTATCAAGCGACTGTCTCCAATGAGAGAAAGATGTGGGATGAATGGATGGGATACCGAGAGACTGTTGCGAAGGCACTCCCAAAAGACTTGAGCAAGATTTACAACGGCTGCACCAATCTTACGATGAGGACGAAACTGCATCAATTGAAGAACCAGAACGCAGGGCTTGGGCTGATGAGCGATGACGTTTCGGATTGTTTGCTGCCCGACTCCTGCTCCGACAAAGCTTTGTTGGAATATCCTGGGTTAAATGTTGTTCTGAAAAAGCATAGTGAAGATTTGAATTGGTATCCTGCTTTTGACTAAAATCACATGAAAAACAAGACTTTAACAAATGCTCTTAAATGTATAGTGTTGGCCATCTCATGGCTTACGCTTTCCCCGCTACTTCTCATCATGGATGGACGCTGGAAGCTGCTGCCGAAGTGGCTGCGGATTGTGCTGTTTATTATATCGCCGATGATGATTGCTGCGCTTTGGAGCATGCTCTTGTTGGGTAGTTATTTGACCGAAATAAGATGGTCTGTATTATCCGAGCGCTTGTATGATGAAGTTTTTGAATATCAGTGCAAGGGAACAAGGCTTCGCCGATTGTGTGTTCTTACTGACGAGGAGATCAATGCGTTGATAGCCGACCTTAAGGAACAGCCAAATGACCAAATCGAACTATACAAGTATGCGTACAAGATCTATTGGCCCTCTTCCAATTGGATTTATGACAATGATTTGAGTTTTGAAAGAGATGATATTATTGCATTTTTGGAAGAGAGCAGAAGGATGGACTGTGCCGGAAGAATAAAAGGAGACAACGACTGCAAAGTCTTTGCTGTCAAACATGCTCGATGCAACCATTGTCTAAGGAAGAAAGTCGTATTGCTTGATTACAGCACCCCCTTGTGGACATGGCAACATCTTTGTGGTAGAGGTGGCTCAATATTGTATTGCGCCCATTGCAATAAGATGCTGTGCGAAGAGTGGTTTATAATGAATTGAGAAGTGAGTCCAAACGGTCGGCATCTGAACAGACATTGATGGAGGGATTGCCTGTGCGGTGGGTGCCAATGTGCTCTCAAAGAATAATGGTTTCTGAGCGGATAGGAGTGTAATTTTGTATAATTTTGGCAAAAAAGTGCGTTTATTGCCGAAATTATATTTACTGCCAGTTGAGACCACCGGCCGCTATTTTATCAAAAAGATTTGTTGGTATCAGAAAAAATACTATTTTTGCATCCGAAAGTTAGAAAAAGTGTATCAAATATACACAAAATCTAACTTTATGATGTAAATTATGAGAATAGAAAGAGAAATCATAGACCAGTTCAAGACATGGAAAGACGCTCCCAATAGGAAGCCGATCCTGCTGAAAGGCGCTCGTCAGATAGGTAAGACTTGGGCCATGGAGACATTCGGCAAGGAGTGTTTCAAGTATTGTGTCAAATTTGATTTTGACAAACAACCGGAAGTGAAGTCGGTATTTCAGGTGACCAAGGATCCCAAGCGTCTTGTCAAGGAACTGACGCTTTATTGTGACCAACCCATCATAGCAGGCGAGACTTTGATGATCTTCGATGAGATACAGGAATGCGAAGAGGCCTTTAACAGTTTGAAATACTTTTGCGATGAGGCACCTCAATACCATATCATTGCTGCGGGTTCGCTGTTAGGTGTGGCTGTCAAGCGGCGCAAGATGACGGTGCCTGTTGGAAAGGTGAAAATCATCAATATGTTCCCCGTCACTTTCAAAGAGTTTCTTAGGGCAAGCGACACGCGTACCTATGAATATATTGAGTCTTTGGAAGAGATTAGTCATCTGCCTGAGATTATTATGAACAAGCTGCGCACCGAATACAGACGCTATCAGGTCTCTGGCGGTATGCCCGAAGCCATTGTGGCGTTGCTTGAAGACAAAGGCATCGGTGAGGTGGAGTCTACATTGCAAGGCATCCTTGATCTATATGAGTTGGATTTTGCTAAATATGCCGAGCCGCGCGAGATTCCCCGTATTCATGCCATCTGGCATTCGTTGCCAGCCCAGCTGTCGAAGGAAAACCGTAAATTCATCTATAAGGTTGTCAAAAGTGGTTCTCGTTCCAAGGACTACGAGGATGCCTTGATGTGGTTGGAAGATGCGGGAATGATCTACCGAATCTTTAGCATCAGCAAACCTGGAATGCCTCTGTCGGCATACGAAGAGACGGATGCCTTTAAGGTATATGCCTGCGATTGCGGCTTGCTCCGCCGGTTGGCCCATCTGCCAGCAACGGTTGTCACCGACCCCATTGCCAACTATACGGAGTTCAAGGGAGCCATGGCCGAAAACGCCGTGTTGCAATCCATCATGCCCTTGATGGACGACCAAACACCCTATTATTGGACATCGCCCGGAACAGCTGAAGTGGAGTTCGTGATACAGTGTGACGATGAAATTATTCCCGTTGAGGTCAAGGCCGAAGAGAATATCAGTGGTAGCAGCCTTTCTGTCTATTCCAAGAAATATGCACCTCACCATCGTATGAGGTTCTCTATGCTGAATCTCCAATACAACGGGGGACTACTCAGCAGCCCTGCTCCGTTGGCAGGGTGGCTTGACAAATGGATGAAACTTCTCGGAAAGGGCTGAGCCTGATGTAAAACAAAAAGAGCCGCATATGCAGCTCTTTTTGTAGCCCATAGCGGAATTATAAATATCATTTTCACACAACATAAAATCAATACAATCCAATATATTTCAGTTGATTACGGAAATAGTAGTTGATTGGTGTTGAAAAAATGTTGTGCATAATTGAAAGTTGGTTGTGCAAATTTCCTATTTTTGCACAACCATTTTTTATGCTATGGAGAAGATAGAAATCTACAATCGCACCACAAAGGATTCTGGGACGGTTAGGTTGCGTTTTAGGCTCTTTGACGGGCGTGAGGTCCAGTTGTTCCATAAGAGCGACATCAAGGCTGATTTGGCTGACCTGGCGAAGATAGGGAAGGACGGCATGTTCATCCCCGGCATACGCAAGCGGTCGTTATCGCTGCTTGACTTGCAGATGTCGATCACCGAGGAGATTGCCGTGATGAGACAGGCATACGCCAAGATGAAAAAGAGCGGGATAGAAATGCGTAGCGACCTCTTTGAGGAAGCGATACAACTGGAACTCAACCCGGAAATCGGATTGCGCAAGGAGGACAACACACTGCTGGCGAGGCTTGACAGGTTTGTCGAGGACTCATACAGCCAAGGCTTGTGGGGCGAGAACAGATATTCGCTTTACAAGCTGGTGTATAAGGAGGTGGAGAGGTTTCTTACGATTAAGGGGAAACTTGCATTTACGCCGTCGGACTTCACACCGAACGATGTGCTGGAGTACCGTCAGTTCATCATCGACGAATACAAGTATGTGAAGAAGTGGGCTGCTCTATATGTAGACGAGAGCGAGAGGAATATACCGAAGGAACCGAGAGGTTCCAATACCGCCGCAACCCGCGTGAAACAATTAAAAGCGTTTTTCAGCGCTTTGGAAGATGCCGACGAGATTGCAAAGTCGCCTTTCAGGAAGCTGGGCAAGGAGCGTGTGAAGTTGGCCACCAAGGAACGCTATGACGAGCCAGTGTATCTGTATTTCGACGAGTTTGAGGCGGTGATGAAGAAGGAGGTGCCGGACAGCCTGCGCGAGACCAAGGACGCTTTCTTGCTTCAATGCGCCTTCGGATGTCGTGTGGCCGACTTCCAGAAGATGACGATGGACAATATTGGCGTTGACAAGAACGGCATCCCGTACATCCATTATCTGCCTAACAAGACAAAGAACGAACAACGGGACAACGCCGAGATTGAGACGCCGATATTACGCTATGCCCTTGCCATAATCAAACGGTATAGGTTCCAGTTTACCATCTTGCATTATGTGAGCGGTGAATGGGGCTACAACGCGAAGATAAAGCAGTTGCTGAAGCATTGTGGCATCGACCGAAAATGCAATGTCTTCAACGAGGAAAAGAAGGACAACGAGTATATCCCGTTGCACGAACTCGCGAGCAGCAAACTTTGCAGAAAGACCCATGTCGACATAATGAACAAGGCCCAGGTAAACATGTATGCAGCAGGGCTGCACAGAATAGGTTCTGATGCCGTCAACCGATATACGAAACTTGAATTGGCAGACAAGTTCAAGCTGATGTGCTATGCCTTCGGACAGGAAGAGTACAGGGTTGACAGGAATTTGAACGTGGTGGAGAAAAAGGAAGAGCCCCAGTCACGGCAATGACCAGGGCGAGGAATTTATAAGCATGAAATGAGACAGAGTAGCGGGAGCCGGATTCGAACCGACGACCTTCGGGTAATGGGCCCGACAAGCTACCGCTGCTCCATCCCGCATGTCTTATAATAGATGCGGTTTTCTTTGTTGGTTTGCAAATGGCTGATTTTTATGCACATTTCGCAACGGTTGCCAGTTCTCGACAAAGGGCCTCGCACAATGCCGTGCTCATGTTCACCTCAACCGCGTTCCCGATATACTTTTTCTGCTCGGTCTGTGTGCCGACCAGCGTATAGTCGGTGCCGAAGCCCATGATACGCTTCAGTTCCGGGATGTTGAGCATCCGCATCTTGATGTCGGTGATATTGTAGCAGGCCATGAACTCCTTGATTTTGCGCATGGCTGGCGTGTCGTCTTCGTAGATTATGATGGCAGGCTCACCTTTGTCGGCGCTGATGAGATAAGGCGGGTTTTTGTCCATGCGGGCGATCAGTACGAAACAAGGCTTGTTGAGGTCGCTGCAAGACGATTGGTATTGTGGGTTGAACAGGAATTGCATAGATTCAACCGATATGAGCCTCATCTTCGGAACCGCTGTGACCGTTGGCGAAGGCTCGTTGATGTCGGCGGGTGTTCCGTTGCCGTATTGCATGTCCATGAATTGGCTGCTCACTAATGCGAGGTGGCCAACGGTGCGCAGGACGGGAGCAGGCTGGTCAACGGAGTGCTCATGACCTTTGCCGTAGTACGCATCAAGGAACTGCGATGTGACGAGCGAAAGACGGTCCTTGCATGTGAGTGTCGGTGCTGGTGCGTCGATGCCAGAAGCATAACCGTTCCCGTAATGCACATCGAGAAATTCGGCTCCAACAAGAGCGTGATGGTCTTTGCAAGTGATGGCGCCGCTCGGCTCGTCAATGCTGATGTTCTTTCCTGAAGGGTCGCCAGAGAACTGCTTGCTGAGGAACTGTACTTTGGCAATTCCGAGCCTGTTTTGGGTGGAAACGACAGGGCAGGGGGAGTCGATGTCTGGAGCGATGTACTTGCCCGATTTGCTCCAACTGTTCCATTTGACGAGAAACGCATCCTTTCCACCTGCGACGAACTTGATTAAACCGGAGAGTATTCTCTCAAGTGTGCGTTCGGTAAGCGGCTTTTTCCGCTCGAAGATGCTCTTGCCTTCGTCTTGAAGGTCAAGAACGTCGCGAACAGCTCTCCAAGGTTCGAGCGTTCCGAACATGTCTTGTCTGCCTCCCTTGCAATGCGTCGGCTCAGGGAAGACGATGGGAAGGCCATGCTTTGCGAAGATGCCGAAGAACCGGGTGCGCGAGGTACGGGCACCGAAGTCGGCGGCGTTGAGCATCTTGTGAGAGAAGTCGTAGCCATAGCTGCACATGTTCTTCACCCACCGCAGATATAGTCGGCCTTCGTCTCTGCTGATAGGCTTGCCGTTTTCGTCGAGGTCGCCCCACGACATAAACTCCTCCACGTTTTCGATGTAGATGTACGATGGATCAAGTGCTTCGACGTATCTTGGTAGGTGGTCGGCCAAGGTGCGAGAGTCTGCGTCTCTCGGTTGGCCACCTTTGGCGCGAGAAAAATTCGTACACTCAAGGCTGGCCCAAAGCACGACATAAGCTTCAGGGTACATAGTTTTCATTTTTCGTATGTGGGCGACAAGAGGGGCAAGGTTAAGGGTTCTTATATCTTCCGTGAAATGCAAAGCATTGGGATGGTTGGCTGCGTGGCTGGCGATGGCGTTTGGGTCGTGATTGACGCAAGCCACCACTGACGCACACTTTTCACCGTCAACGATTGCTTTTTCTACTCCAGTGCTGGTTCCACCAGCTCCACAAAACAAGTCTACATATAACAGGTTAATCATGTTTATTTCTCCTATTTTGTAAAGTGATTGGATTGTTTGAATTTTCTTTAGGTGTCACCCAACGTAAGTTTTCGGCTTTATTGTCGGCTCTGTTGGTGTTGATATGGTCCACATATAAACCTTTAATATATCCCTCGATTCCGAGAAAAGCAACCGCTACGAGTCTATGGATTGGCACCCATGTATTGCCGTGGCCACGATTGAGGATGACAAAAACATAGCCGCTTTTTTGCGGATATTGTTTCATAAGCTTGCCTGTTCTCGTATCGACAACGTTACCAAGGTTTGAAATCTGGTATTCTGGCCAAAACACACATGTTTTCCAAACTTCTTCCATAGATGGTAATTTGATATTTTCACTCAATTTGATAAAGCGGCAACTTGTGTTATATCAAAGTATTCTTTGAGTGTGTAAACCGTTCCTTTGGTTTTGTTTTCCTCCAAGATGCATCTTGTTTTACCCCAAGCGACTATGCGTCCGTCAGTATCGACTTCCACGAAGCCCAGTCCTTCATGGACGGCAAAGTTGTAG
>JAEEGJ010002899.1_pt1 | contig 74183 bp, 58 predicted proteins | sample 8958761 | NCBI WGS metagenome assembly JAEEGJ01 (sample SAMN16246546, study PRJNA631951) | gut metagenome | biome: gut microbiome; feature: rumen; material: RS-attached | host: Bos | place: Iran: Karaj | collected 2018-10 | reverse complement strand
CGGTTTAATTTTGTAAACAAACTTTTAAACGTAATATTATGGCAAAAGAAGTTTTCAAGCGGGATAAACCGCATGTCAACATTGGCACGATCGGCCACGTTGACCATGGCAAGACCACTCTGACCGCAGCTATCACCAAGGTGCTCGCTGCCAAGGGTCTGAGCGAAGTCAAGTCTTTCGATCAGATTGATAACGCCCCTGAGGAGAAGGAGCGTGGTATCACCATCAACACCGCTCACGTCGAGTATCAGACCGCCAATCGTCACTATGCGCATGTCGATTGCCCGGGCCACGCCGACTACGTGAAGAACATGGTTACCGGTGCTGCCCAGATGGACGGTGCTATCCTTGTGGTCGCCGCCACCGACGGTCCGATGCCTCAGACCAACGAGCACGTCCTCCTCGCCAAGCAGGTGAACGTCCCGAAGATGGTCGTCTTCCTGAACAAGGTCGACCTCGTGGAAGATGAGGAAATGCTTGACCTCGTCGAGATGGAGGTCCGCGACCTCCTCAACAAGTACGATTTCGACGGCGACAACGCTCCTATCATCCGTGGTTCCGCCCTCGGCGCCCTCAACGGTGAGCCGCAGTGGGAGGAGAAGGTCATGGATCTCATGGCTGCTGTTGACGAGTATATTCCCCTTCCGGTCCGTGAGAACGAGAAGCCGTTCCTGATGCCTATCGAGGACATCTTCTCCATCACCGGTCGTGGTACCGTGGTTACCGGCCGTATCGAGACTGGTACCATCCACGTGAACGACGCCGCTGAGATCGTTGGTTTCAACGACAAGCCGAAGAGCACCGTCGTTACGGGTGTTGAAATGTTCCGCAAGCTCCTCGATCAGGGTGAGGCTGGTGACAATGTGGGTCTCCTCCTCCGTGGTATCGACAAGAAGGAAGTCAAGCGTGGTGAGGTTATCGCCAAGCCGGGTTCCATTACCCCGCACAAGCACTTCCTCGGTCAGATCTACGTTCTGAAGAAGGAAGAGGGTGGCCGTCACACGCCGTTCCACAACAAGTATCGTCCTCAGTTCTTCATCCGCACCCTGGATGTTACCGGTGAGATCACCCTCCCGGCCGGTGTCGAGATGGTTATGCCTGGTGACAACGTGGAGATCGACGTCCAGCTCATCACTCCGGTTGCTCTGAACGAGAACCTCCGTTTCGCTATCCGTGAGGGGGGCCGTACGGTCGGTGCCGGTCAGGTCATCAAGATCCTCGACTAATTTCGATTAGCACAAAGGCGGAGGGGGTTCTTCCCGCTCCGCCTTATACAGGGGAATAGAATAATGGTAATTCAGCGGTCTCCAAAACCGTCAATGTGGGTTCGATTCCTGCTTCCCCTGCCAATATCAAAGGTTACGATTTGGTAATAGTTTAACAGACGCCGCCCTCCCGCTTCCATTTCGCGGCGTCCATTAAATGTAAAGATGAGAAAGTTTATCAATTACTGCAAAGAGTCTTTCACCGAGCTCACCAAGAAGACGACTTGGCCGAACTGGACGAAGCTTCAGAGCTCCGCTCTGCTCGTCATTGTCACGACCGTCGTCCTCGCCCTGGTGCTTTGGGTGATCGATTTCGCTTTCCAATCTCTGATGACCGGAATCTACACATTGTAATCTTGACTCGTTATGGGCGAAATGAAATGGTACGTTCTGCGGGCAGCAGGAGGGAAGGAGAAGAAGGCCAAAGAGTATCTCGAAAAGGAGATCGAAAGAAGCGGACTTCAGGATACCGTTGCTCAGGTACTGGTTCCCGTTAAAAAGGAAATTGTCACTAAAAACGGCAAAAGAAAGGCAGTCGACAAGCTGCTTTTCCCTGGTTATGTATTGATCCATGCCGAGCTCAGTGCCAAGCTTGAGAACATCATCCGCAACCTTGTCCCCGGCATGTCCGGTTTCCTGACCGAAAAGAAAACGACCACCGGTGCCCAGTTCGAGCGCATCCCGGTGCCTATCCGCGAGGAAGAGGCGCAGCGGATCCTCGGCGTTCAGGACGAGAATGTGGACAACGCGGCCGAGACCCTCGTGAACTACGAGATCGGCGAGTCCGTGCGCATCACGGACGGTCCGTTCAGCGGTTTCAGCGGTGTCGTCGACGAGATTCTGGAAGACCGGAGCAAGGTCAAAGTAATTGTGGTGATCTTTGGAAGAAAGACCCAACTCGAACTCAGCTTTACGCAAGTAACTAAAGAATAACATTTATCATGGCAAAAGAAGTTACCGGATTCATTAAGCTCCAAATCAAAGGCGGAGCTGCCAATCCTGCACCTCCGGTAGGACCTGCACTCGGTTCCAAAGGCTTGAACATCATGGATTTCTGCAAGGCTTTCAATGCAGCCACGCAGGCCCAGGCTGGCAAGACCCTTCCCGTTGTCATCACGGTCTATTCCGATAAGTCCTTCACCTTCGAAGTCAAGCAGCCGCCTGTGGCTGTGTCCCTGAAAGAAGCCGCTAAGATTGACAAGGCTTCCGGCGAGCCGAACCGTAAGAAGGTCGCCTCCGTCACCTGGGACCAGATCAAAGCGATTGCCGAAGGCAAGATGCCGGACCTCAACTGCTTCACCCTCGCATCCGCGATGCGCATGGTGGCAGGTACCGCAAGAAGCATGGGTATCACCGTCACGGGTGAGTTCCCTGAGAACCTTTAATATCGACACGCGTTATGGCAACATTGACTAAGAATCAGAAAGCAGTCGCTGAGAAGTTCGATTCTCACAAGCTGTATACGCTCGCTGAGGCGTGCCAGGTGGTAAAGGATATCACGTTTACCAAGTTTGATGCAACCGTCGAGCTCTCCGCGAACCTCGGTGTTGACCCTCGTAAGGCCAACCAGATGATTCGTGGCGTGGTCACCCTTCCGAACGGAACGGGTAAGGTGGTGCGCGTCCTCGCCCTCTGTACTCCTGACAAGGAGAACGAGGCCAAGGAAGCCGGCGCCGACTACGTGGGTCTGGACGAGTACATCGAGAAGATCAAGGGTGGCTGGACGGACGTTGACGTCATCGTCTGTACGCCTTCCGTGATGGCCAAGGTGGGTGCCCTGGGTAAAGTCCTCGGTCCCCGTGGCCTCATGCCGAACCCCAAGACCGGTACGGTCACCATGGAGATCGGCGCTGCCGTCAAGGCTTCCAAGGCCGGTAAGATCGACTTTAAGGTCGACAAGACCGGTATTGTTCATACTGGCATCGGTAAGGCTTCCTTCACCGCTGAGCAGCTTTATGAGAACGCCGCGGAGGTGCTCAACGCCATCGCGAAGCTCAAGCCGCAGGCTCTGAAGGGTACCTACATGAAGAGCGCAGCCCTGTGCTCCACCATGAGCGCCGGTGTTAAAATCGATCTCAAGGCATTCCTCTCCAAAGGTGCTGAGTAAAAATTCAATATTATGAAAAAAGAAGCAAAAGGTCAAATTATTGAAAGCATCTCAGCGCAGCTTCAGCAGTATCCGAATTTCTACATTACTGATATTGCCGGGCTGAATGCTGGACAGACGAGCAAGCTCCGTCGTGAGTGCTTCAACGAAGGCATTGTCCTGAGCGTTGTCAAGAATACCCTCTTCGCCCACGTCCTCAAGGGCCTGGAGAACGAGGAAGTGAAGTCTCTGTCCGAGACCCTGGTCGGCAACACCGCCATCATGTACACGAACGTCCCGTCCGCGCCTGGTAAGCTCATCAAGAAGCTCCAGCGTGAAGGCTTCGAGAAGCCTGTCGTGAAGGGCGCTTATGTGCAGGATTGCGTCTTCATCGGCGCAGACAAGCTCGACCAGCTCGCCTCCATCAAGACCCGCGAAGAGCTCATCGGCGACATCATCGGTCTCCTCCAGAGCCCGATCCGCAATATCGTCAGCGCGCTCGAGAACGCATCTGAGGGCAAGGCAGACGACGAGAAGATCGCGTCCGCGAAACCCGCAGCCGCCGCTGCTCCGGCCGCCGAGCCGGCACCGGCCGCTGAGGCTCCTGCAGCAGAAGCTGCACCCGCTCCCGCAGAAGAGGCTGCCCCGGCAGCTGAGGCTCCTGCAGCAGAATAAGCAAAATATTAACAATTAAAAATTATAAAATTATGGCAGATGTTAAAGCCCTTGCAGAAGAGTTGGTTAACCTTTCTGTAAAAGACGTTCAGGAACTTGCAAAGATCCTCAAGGAAGAGTATGGTATCGAGCCTGCAGCCGCCGCTGTGGTCGTCGCCGCTGAGGGTGGTGCCGCTGGTGCCGCCGAGGCTGAGCAGACTGAGTTCGACGTCATCCTCAAGAATGCCGGTCAGGCTAAGCTTAACGTGATCAAGGTCGTGAAGACTGAGCTCGGTCTCGGTCTGAAGGAAGCGAAGGATCTCGTTGACGGCGCCCCGTCCACGGTGAAAGAGAAGATTTCCAAGGCAGAGGCCGAGGCCCTCAAGGCTGCTCTTGAGGAAGCCGGCGCTGAGGTTGAGATTAAATAACTCCAACCTCTCCCTGCTTTCGGGGACAAACAGGTTTAGAGCCGGGTTAACAGGCTCTAAACCTTTTTTCCGTATTTAAGTTTTTCTTTCATTTCCAACGTTTCCATCGGCAGAATATGTCAAAAAAGGCAACAAACAAGCGTATTAACTTCGCAACATCCAAGATCCTGGAGTACCCGGACCTGCTGGAGGTGCAACTCAAGTCCTTCAAGGACTTCTTCCAGCTGGAGACTACGCCTGAGAACCGCAAGAACGAAGGCCTTTATCAGGTATTTCAGGAGATCTTCCCGATTGAGGATACGAGGAACAACTACAAGCTTGAGTTCATCGATTACTTTATCGATCCTCCGAAGTATTCCATCGAGGAATGCCTGCAGCGCGGTCTGACCTACAATGTCCCGCTCAAGGCAAAACTCCGCCTTTCGTGCACGGATCCGGAGCATGAAGACTTCGACACCCGCGTGCAGGACGTCTATCTCGGGGACATCCCCTACATGACGCCCGCCGGTACGTTCGTGATCAACGGATCCGAGCGTATCATCGTGTCCCAGCTCCACCGCTCCCCGGGCGTGTTCTTCGATCAGAGCATGCACGCCAACGGCACGAAGCTCTATTCCGCCCGCATCATCCCGTTCAAGGGATCCTGGATCGAGTTCGCAACCGACATCAACAACGTGATGTATGCGTACATCGACCGCAAGAAGAAACTGCCCGTGACCACGCTCCTGCGTGCGATCGGTTACAACGCGGACAAAGACATCATCGATATCTTCGACCTGGCCGACGAGATCGAGGTGACGCCCGAGAACCTGGAGGCCGGCAAGGGCCGCAAGCTCGCCAACAACGTGCTGAAGACCAAGTTCGAGGACTTCATCGACGAGGACACCGGCGAGGTGACCCCCGTTGAGCGTATCGAGATCATCGTCAACCGTGGCGAGATCCTCGACGACAACACCATCGAGGCCATCCTCGAAGCCGATGAGAAGAGCATCCTCCTGCAGAAGGACGAGGTGGGCTCCAACGAGTACGCCATCATCTTCAACACCCTGCAGAAGGATCCTACCAACACCGAACTCGGCGCTGTCAACTATATCTACAAACAGCTCCGCAACTCAGAACCGCCGGATGAGAGCACGGCCCGTGACGTCATCGACAAGCTCTTCTTCTCCGAGAAGAGATACGACCTGGGCAATGTCGGCCGCTTCCGCCTCAACAAGAAGCTCGGCCTGACCATCGCTCCGGACGTGCGCGTTCTGACCAATACCGACATCATCGAGATCATCAAGTATCTCATCCAGCTGATCAATTCCAAGGCCGCGGTCGATGATATCGACCACCTGTCCAACCGCCGTGTCCGCACGGTCGGCGAGCAGTTGGCCAACCAGTTCAGCGTGGGTCTGAGCCGTATGGCCCGCACCATCCGCGAGCGTATGAACGTGCGCGACAGCGAGCAGTTCAACCCGATCGACCTGATCAACGCGAAGACGCTCTCTTCCGTGATCAATTCGTTCTTCGGCACGAGCCAGCTGTCCCAGTTCATGGACCAGACCAACCCGCTGGCGGAGATCACCCACAAGCGTCGTCTTTCCGCTCTCGGCCCTGGTGGTCTGAGCCGCGACCGCGCGGGCTTCGAAGTCCGAGACGTGCACTACACGCACTACGGCCGCCTCTGCCCGATCGAGTCCCCGGAAGGTCCGAACATCGGTCTGATCTCCTCCCTGTGCGTCTATGCCCGCATCGACGCGCTCGGATTCATCGAGACCCCGTATCGTGACGTCAAGGACGGCAAGGTCGATCTGACCGCCGCCGGTTGCCACTACATGAGCGCCGAGGAGGAAGAGAACAAGCTCGTCTCCCTGGCCAATGTCCGCATGGACAACGACGGCAACATCCTCGAAGACCGCATCCAGTGCCGCCTCGAGGCTGACTTCCCGGTGGTCACGAAGGAAGAGGTCAACTACATGGACGTCGCCCCGAACCAGATGGCTTCGGTCGCGGCTTCCCTCATCCCGTTCCTGGAGCACGACGATGCGCACCGCGCCCTCATGGGTGCGAACATGATGCGCCAGGCCGTTCCCCTTCTGAAGCCGGAGTCCCCGATCGTGGGTACCGGCCTGGAGGAGCGCGTCTGCCTGGATTCCCGCACCCAGTTCATCGCCGAGCGCAAGGGCGAGGTGACCTATGTCGACGCCAACGAGATCCGCATCCGCTACGAGCAGACTGACGACGAGAAATTCGTCAGCTTCTCCCCGGAGGAGACGGTCTACAAGCTCCCTATCTACCGCAGGACCAACCAGAGCACCACGATCTGCCTCTCGCCTATCGTTGCGAAGGGCGACAAAGTGGAGAAAGGCCAGGTGCTGACGCAGGGCTACGCTTCCCAGAACGGTGAGCTCGCCCTCGGCCGCAACCTGATGGTCGCGTTCATGCCTTGGAAGGGTTACAACTATGAGGATGCCATCGTGCTTTCCGAAGAGATGGTGAAGTGGGATGTCCTCACTTCCATCCACGTGGACGAGTACCTCACCGAGGTCCGCGACACCAAGCGCGGCATGGAGGAACTCACCTCCGACATTCCGAATGTCAGCGAGGACGCCACCAAGAACCTCGGCGAGGACGGTATCGTCCGCATCGGCGCGCACATCGAGCCGGGCGACATCATGATCGGTAAGATCACCCCGAAGGGTGAGAGCGATCCGTCCCCGGAAGAGAAGCTCCTCAAGGCCATCTTCGGCGACAAGGCCGGCGATGTCAAGGATGCTTCCCTCAAGGCCAACCCGTCCCTGAGCGGTACGGTCGTCGGCACCGCCCTCTATGCCAAGCTCTCCAAGGAGACCGGCAAGAAGAGCCAGGCCAAGAACGACCAGAAGACCCGCCTCGAGATGCGTCAGGCCGAGTTCGACCGCAAGGCCGAGAAGCTGTACGCCGACTTCATCCAGAAGCTCGTGATCCTCACGAAGAACCACAAGAGCGCCGGTATCTCCGACCTCTACGGCGTGGAGATCATCCCGAAGGACAAGAAGATCACCACCGAGATGCTCAAGAGCATCGACTATACCAACATCACGTCCGCCAAGTGGACGACCGACAAGGACACCAACCTGCTGATCCGCGACCTGATCAACAACTACTGCATCGCCCTCAAGACCGAGCAGGCGATCTGCAAGCGTGAGATGGACAAGATCAAGGTGGGCGACGAGCTCCCGAACGGCGTGATGCAGCTTGCCAAGGTGTACATCGCCAAGAAGCGTAAGATCACGGTCGGTGACAAGATGGCCGGTCGCCACGGTAACAAGGGTATCGTCGCGAAGATCGTCCGTCAGGAGGACATGCCGTTCCTGGAGGACGGTACTCCCGTGGATATCGTGCTGAACCCGCTCGGCGTGCCTTCCCGAATGAACCTCGGACAGATCTACGAGACGGTCCTCGGTTGGGCTGGCGCCCGCCTGGGTCTGAAGTTCAGCACCCCGATCTTCGACGGTGCGAGCATCGACGAGATCTGCGCGTACACCGACAAGGCTGGCGTTCCCCGTTTCGGCAAGACCCGGCTTCGCGACGGCGGCACCGGCGATTACTTCGACCAGCCCGCGACCGTGGGTGTCATCTATATGATCAAGCTCGGCCACATGGTCGATGACAAGATGCACGCCCGTTCCATCGGTCCGTACTCCCTTATCACCCAGCAGCCGCTCGGCGGTAAAGCCCAGTTCGGTGGCCAGCGCTTCGGTGAAATGGAAGTCTGGGCCCTCGAGGCCTTCGGCGCAGCCAACGCCCTGCAGGAGATCCTGACCGTCAAGTCCGACGACGTCGTCGGACGGTCCAAGACTTACGAAGCGATTGTCAAGGGCGACCCGATGCCGCCCGCAGGCATCCCGGAGTCCCTCAATGTGCTCCTCCACGAACTCCGTGGTCTTGGTCTCAAGGTTACTTTGGATTAATTGGTTTGAACGAAACGTAATATGCCTACTTTCAACAACAAAGACAATAAGGTAAAGAGCAACTTCCAGACGATCAGCATTTCGCTTGCGTCGCCGGAGGACATCACCGAACGTTCGTGCGGCGAGGTCCTCAAGCCGGAGACCGTCAACTACCGGACCTACAAGCCCGAGCGTGACGGACTCTTCTGCGAGAAGATTTTCGGTCCGACCAAGGATTACGAGTGCTATTGCGGCAAGTACAAGAGGATCCGCTACCGCGGTATCGTCTGCGACCGCTGCAACGTCGAAGTCACCGAGAAGAAGGTGCGCCGCGAGCGGATGGGCCACATCGCCCTGACCGTTCCGGTGGCCCACATCTGGTACTTCAAGTCCGCGCCCAACAAGATCTCCGCGCTCCTCGGCCTGCCGGCCAAGAAGCTCGAGTCCGTGATCTACTACGAGAAATACATCGTGGTCCGTCCGGGCGCCAGCGACCTGAACAAGATGGAGCTCCTCTCGGAGGATGAGTATCTGGACGCACTCGCCCGCATCCCGGGCAACGAGAACCTGCCGGACAGCGATCCGGACAAGTTCGTCGCCAAGATGGGAGCCGAGGGTATCTACGAGCTGCTCAAGGAGATCAATATCGAGGAACTCGGTAAGGAACTCCGTCAGCGCATGCTCACCGAAGGTTCCCAGCAGCGCAAGGCTGAGATTCTCAAGCGCCTCCAGGTGGTCAAGTGGTTCCAGGAGTCCAAGGGCATCAACCGTCCGGAGTGGATGGTGATGAAGGTCATTCCGGTGATTCCGCCGGAGCTTCGTCCGCTCGTCCCCCTCGACGGCGGCCGCTTCGCGACTTCCGACCTCAACGACCTCTACCGTCGCGTGATCATCCGCAACAACCGTCTGAAGAAGCTCATCGAGATCAAGGCTCCTGAGGTGATTCTCCGCAACGAGAAGCGCATGCTCCAGGAAGCCGTCGATTCCCTCTTCGACAACTCCAAGAAGTCCTCTGCCGTCAAGAGCGAGTCCAACCGGGCCCTCAAGTCCCTGTCCGACTCCCTCAAGGGCAAGCAGGGCCGCTTCCGCCAGAACCTCCTCGGTAAGCGTGTCGACTACTCCGCCCGTTCGGTTATCGTCGTCGGTCCGGAGCTCAACATGCACGAGTGCGGTCTGCCGAAGTTCATGGCTGCCGAGCTCTATAAGCCGTTCATCATCCGCAAGCTCATCGAGCGCGGTATCGTCAAGACGGTCAAGTCCGCCAAGAAGATCGTGGACCGCAAGGACTCGGTCATCTGGGACATCCTCGAGAACGTGATGAAGGGCCATCCGGTGCTCCTCAACCGTGCACCTACCCTGCACCGCCTCGGTATCCAGGCCTTCCAGCCGCGTATGATCGAGGGCAAGGCCATCCAGCTGCACCCGCTCGCCTGTACGGCTTTCAACGCCGACTTCGATGGTGACCAGATGGCTGTCCACCTTCCGCTTGGCAACGCCGCCATCATGGAGGCGCAGCTGCTCATGCTCGGTTCGCAGAACATCCTCAACCCGGCCAACGGTGCCCCTATCACGGTGCCGTCCCAGGATATGGTTCTCGGTCTGTACTACATCACCAAGATCCGTCCGGGCGCCAAGGGCGAGGGCAAGAACTTCTACTCCGCCGAGGAAGTCATCGTGGCCTACAATGAGAAGGCCATCGAGATGCACGCCAAGATCAACGTCCGCATCCCCGTGGACAAGATGGATCCCTCCAAGGGTCTGCACCTCGTCGAGACGACGGCCGGCCGCATCATCGTGAACCAGTACGTTCCGGATGAGGTCCCCTACGTCAACGAAGTGCTCGGCAAGAAGGCGCTGCGTAAGATCATCACCGACGTCATCAAGCACACCGGTGTGACCCGCACCGCGCAGTTCCTCGACGATATCAAGAACCTCGGTTACGACCAGGCGTTCCGTGCCGGTATCTCCTTCAACCTGGGCGACGTGATCGTCCCGGTCGAGAAGACCACCCTGGTGGACGAGGCCTACAAGCAGGTGGCCGCCATCCGTGACGACTACGACATGGGCTTCATCACCAACAACGAGCGTTACAACAAGGTCATCGACCTGTGGTCCTCCGTGGACAACCGCCTGACCGGCATCGTCACGAAGCAGATCTCCGCTGACCAGCAGGGATTCAACCCCGTGTTCATGATGCTGGATTCCGGTGCCCGTGGTTCCACCACCCAGATCAAGCAGCTCTGCGGTATGCGAGGCCTGATGGCCAAGCCGCAGAAGGCCGGTGCCTCCGGCGCGGACATCATCGAGAACCCGATCGTGTCCAACCTGAAGGAGGGTATGACCGTGCTTGAATACTTCATCTCCACCCACGGTGCCCGTAAGGGTCTGGCCGATACCGCCCTTAAGACGGCTGACGCCGGTTACCTGACCCGCCGTCTGGTGGACGTGTCCCACGACGTGATCATCACCGAAGAGGATTGCGGTACGCTCCGCGGCCTCATCGCTACGGCCATCAAGAACAAGGACGAGGTCGTCGAGTCCCTCGGCGAGCGCATCCTGGGCCGTACGTCCGTCCACGATATCTTCAACCCGCTGACCGGTGAGCTCATCATCAAGGCCGGCGAGGAGATCCGCGAGAAGGAAGCCGACCTGATCGACTCCCTGCCGATCGAGCAGGTGGAGATCCGTTCGGTGCTCACCTGCGAGAGCCGCAAGGGCGTCTGCGCCAAGTGCTACGGACGCAACCTCGCGACCAGCCGCATGGTCGAGAAGGGCGAAGTGGTCGGCGTCATCGCCGCCCAGTCCATCGGTGAGCCGGGTACGCAGCTGACCCTCCGTACCTTCCACGTCGGTGGTACCGCTTCTTCCTCCGCAGCCGACTCTTCCATCGAGTCCAAGTACGAGGGTGTCCTCAAGTTCGAGGAGCTCCGTACCATCGAGCGCGTCAAGGAAGACGGCGAGATCGAGACCGTGGTCGTGAGCCGCATGGCCGAACTCCGCATCCTCGACGAGAACACCGGCATCACCTACTCCCAGTACGATGTGCCTTACGGCGCCGTGCTGTACAAGAAGGACGGTGACAAGGTGACCAAGGGCGACCTGATCTGCGAGTGGGATGCTTACAACGCAACCACCATCGTCGAGTCCGCCGGTACGGTCCGCTTCGAGAACATGATCGAAGGCTCCACCTTCCAGAAGGATTCCGCCGATGAGTTCTCCATCAGCACCGATAAGGTTATCATCGAGTCCAAGGACAAGACCAAGAGCCCGGTCATGCACATTGTGGCCGAGGACGGCAAGACCATCCTCCGTTCGCTGAACCTCCCGGTCGGCGCCCACATCATGGCCGAGAACGGCAGCACCGTCAAGGTCGGTGACGTCATCATGAAGATCCCGCGTGCCATCGGCAAGGCCAGTGATATCACCGGCGGTCTGCCGCGCGTCACCGAGCTCTTCGAGGCCCGCAACCCGTCCAGCCCCGCCATCCTCTCCGAGATCAACGGTGAGGTCAAGCTGGGCAGCGTCAAGCGCGGTAACCGTGAGATCACCGTCACCAACAAGTCCGGTGCGAAGAAGTCCTACCTCGTTCCTTTGACCAAGCAGATCCTCGTCCAGGACAACGACTATGTCCGCGCAGGCTTCCCGCTGTCCGACGGCGGTGTGTCCCCGAGCGACATCCTCGCCATCCTCGGACCGGTCAAGGCTCAGGAATACATCGTCAACGAGGTGCAGGCCGTGTACCGTCTGCAGGGCGTGAAGATCAACGATAAGCATTTCGAGATCATCGTCCGCCAGATGATGCGCAAGGTCGAGATCACCTTCCCGGGCGACACCGAGTTCCTCGCTGAGGAAATGGTGGACAAGTGGCGCTTCATGGATGTCAACGACCAGATCTACGGCAAGTACTATGTCGAGGATCCCGGTGACTCCCAGAAGTTCGAGCAGGGCGACATCATCGGCGCCCGCGAGATGCGCAGCGAGAACGCCTCGCTCGAGCGTCAGGGCCTCCGCGCCCTCGTCGCCCGCCCGACGCGCCCCGCTACGGCCCGCCTGATCCTCCAAGGTATCACCCGCGCCGCCCTCAAGACCGACAGCTTCATCTCCGCCGCCTCCTTCCAGGAGACCACGAAGGTGCTCAGCGAGGCCGCCATCCGCGGTCGTGTCGATCACCTCGAAGGCCTCAAGGAGAACGTCATCTGCGGTCACTTGATCCCGGCCGGTACCGGTCTGAAGAACTACCAGGATATCATCGTCGGCCGCAAGGACGAGATGACCCAGGAGCTCAACGAACTGTAAGGTACTTACCTCTCTATAGAAGAAAGCCGACCCCCGCGGGGCCGGCTTTTTTCATCGTACCGGGACGGCATGGGTGTTCTTGACTTCGCCCATGACGAAGGAGCTGTTCAGGCCGCCGATGCAGTCGAGCTCGCCGAGGATCCGCAGCACGAACTGCTGGTACTCCTTCATACTGGAGACGTAGACTTTCAGCAGGAAGTCGTAGTCGCCTGATATATTGTAGCATTCTCCGACTTCTTCCATGCTCTGCACGGCGTCCATCAGGCGCTGGGCGTTCTCGAAGGTGTGCTGCTTCATCTTGATGTAGCAGAAGGCGATGAAGGAGCAGTCGAGCTTCTCGGCATCGAGCACGGCCACGTAGCCTTTGATGTAGCCCTGCTCGCGCAGGCGCTTGATGCGCTCGAAGACGGGCGTGGGGGAAAGATGTACGCGCGCGGCGACCTGTTTGTTGGTCAGCGCAGCGTCTTCCTGCAGGATGCGCAGGATGGCGAGATCGGTGGCGTCGAGTCCGCTCATAGGGCCAAAAGATTTTTGTTCTGTCCGCTCTGCCTTTTTGCTCGGTTTGCGGAATTATTATTCTATCCAAATCACAAATTTAGCATTATTCTCCAAAGTTTAAAAAGTCTTTGGAAGATTATTCTAAACGCCCGACCTTTGTCATTGCCAGCCCGCCGGAAGTCCCGTTTCGGAGCCGTTCACCCGGACAGGGTCGTGCGAAGCGGAGCGAAGCACGATAGCGGAGAAACGGGAGCTTCCGGCCGGCAAGAAAAAAGATTATAATTTTAATAATTCAAGAATATGAGCACGAAAAATTACCATGTTGAGACGCTGGCCATCCATGTCGGCCAGGAGACCCCGGACCCCGCATCTGATTCCCGCGCTGTACCTATTTATCAGACGACTTCATACGTTTTCCGTAACTCCCAGCACGCGGCCGACCGCTTCGGCCTGCGCGACCCGGGCAACATTTATGGCCGACTGACCAACTCCACCCAGGGTGTGTTCGAGGAGCGCGTCGCCGCCCTCGAGGGTGGTGTGGCCGGCCTGGCGGTCGCTTCCGGCGCCGCCGCCATCACCTACGCCCTGCAGAATGTCCTGCAGAATGGCGACCACATCATCGCCGCCGACAACCTCTACGGCGGTTCCTACAACCTGATCACCCACACCCTCACCACGCAGGGTGTCGAGAATACTATTTTGAATGTCAATGATTTGAAAGCCCTCGAGGCTGCCATCCGGCCCAACACCAAAGTGATCTATGCCGAGACCTTCGGCAACCCGAACTCTGATGTCGCCGACTTCGAAGGCATTGCTGCCGTGGCGCACCGGCACGGGATCGTGTTCATCGTGGACAACACCTTTGCCCCTATCGTCATCCGACCGCTCGAGCATGGCGCCGACATTGTCGTCCACTCCGCGACCAAGTTCATCGGTGGCCACGGCAGCTCCCTCGGCGGCGTGATCGTGGACGGTGGCAAGTTCGACTGGAAGGCGAACGCCGACAAGTACCCGACGCTCGCAAAACCGGATCCGAGCTATCACGGTGCCGTCTTTGCCGACGTGGCCGGCCCGGCCGCCTTCGTCACGCGCATCCGTGCCGTCCTGCTGCGCGACACCGGCGCTGCCATCAGCCCCTTCAACGCCTGGATCCTCCTCCAGGGCGTGGAGTCCCTCCCGCTGCGCATAGAGCGCCACACCCAGAATGCCCTCAAGGTCGTCGAGTACCTCTCCAAGCATCCGAAGGTGGCGAAGGTCAACCACCCGGCCCTACCCGAGCACCACGATCACGCGCTGTACTGTCGCTATTTCCCGAAGGGTGCCGGCTCCATTTTCACCTTTGAGATCAAGGGCACGCAGGAAGACGCCTGGCGTTTCATCGACAACCTCAAGATCTTCTCCCTGCTCGCCAACGTGGCCGATGTCAAGAGCCTGGTCATCCATCCCTACACCACCACCCACTCCCAGCTCAGCCCGGAAGAACTCGCCGAGCAGCACATCACCCCGACGACCATCCGTCTGTCCATCGGCGTGGAGCACATCGATGACATTATAGCAGATATAGAACAAGCATTTGAAGCGCAGTAGCTTCTGGCAGCAGCAGGCAGCGGGCTGCCCCGGGCGGGCATTTCCGCAACGAAGCGAGGACGATTTACTTTGCCCGCAAGGGGCAGTCTGCTGATGCTGCAAAAATATTAGTAACTTTACAGCATTATGATATACCAGAACCTTACCGACCTCATCGGGAACACCCCCCTCCTGGAGGTCTCCGGCCTGGATGGCCAGCAGGCGCGCATCGCGCTCAAGCTCGAAAAATACAACCCCGGGGGCAGCGTCAAGGACCGCATCGCTCTGGCGATGATCGAAGACGCTGAACAGAAAGGTACGCTCAAAGCAGGCGCCACCATCGTGGAACCCACCAGCGGCAACACCGGCATCGGTCTTGCCTGGGTGGCTCGCGCCAAGGGGTACAAAACCATCCTCACGATGCCCGACACGATGAGTGTCGAGCGTCGCAACCTCCTCAAAGCCTTCGGCGCCGAGATCGTGCTCACGCCCGGAGCGGAAGGCATGAAGGGAGCCATCGCCAAAGCAGAAGAAATCCGTCAGAATACTCCGGGCGCCGTGATCCTCGGGCAATTCACTAACCTGGCCAACCCGGCCGCCCACGAGCGCACCACCGCCCAGGAGATCTGGCGAGACACCGACGGAGAAGTTGGTATTTTCGTGGCCGGCATCGGCACAGGCGGCACCGTCAGCGGTACCGGCAAGGGTCTGAAGGCCCACAAAGAGAGCATCCAGGTCATCGGCGTGGAGCCCGCTTCCTCTGCCGTCATCACCACGGGCGTCCCCGGCAAGCATAAGATTCAGGGCATCGGCGCAGGTTTCGTCCCGCAGACCTTCTTGAAGGATTATGTCGATAACGTGCTCACCGTCACCGACGACGACGCCTTCGCCGGAGCCCGCCTGCTGGCCGACCGCCTCGGTCTGCTCGTCGGCATCTCCTCCGGCGCCGCCTTCAGCGCAACCTACGAGCTCGCGAAGAAGCCGGAGAACAAGGGCAAGCTCATCGTGGCCCTGCTCCCCGACACCGGCGAGCGCTACCTCTCCACGCCGCTGTTTGAACGCTAGGGTGCGGTAGGCGTCCCAAAATCTGGCAGGCTAACCGCAAAAACGGCCTAAATGCGGTAGGCGTCCCAGGATTTGGGACGCCTACCGCATATAAAGAAAAAAAAGACTAAATCCCTGCGCCGTCTGCGAAGAGCGGCTGCTCAACCGCGCGGGACTGCAGGATGCGCGACTGCGGCGGGACATCGTGCGTAAGCCAGACGTTACCGCCGACCACGGTGTCATGGCCGATCGTCACGCGCCCGAGAATGGTTGTATTGGCATAGACCGTCACATTGTCCTCCAGGATAGGATGGCGGGGTTCGTTGAGCGGACGGCCGTCCGGGTCGTATTTGAAATTCTTGGCGCCGAGGGTCACGCCCTGATAGAGCATCACGTGATTGCCGATCACGGTCGTAGCGCCGATCACCACGCCGGTACCGTGGTCGATGGCGAAGTACTCGCCGATCTGCGCGCCGGGATGGATGTCGATACCGGTGGCTGAATGGGCCATCTCCGTGAGGAGGCGCGGCGCCACGGGAACTTCCAACTGCAGAAGCTCATGCGCGGTGCGGTAGTGCAGCATCACCTTGATACAAGGGTAGCAGAGCACCACCTCCGTGCGGTCCTCAACCGCCGGATCATTGTCCGCGATGGCCTCCACGTCCGTGTGGAGCAGGCGGGCGATTTCCGGAATGCGCTCCATGAAAGCATCGGCCTTCTTGTCGCCAGCAATCTTGCGGACCACGCTCCGGATGCGCATGTAATCCAGCGCCCGGTCTTCCTGCCCGACGTACTCGGGGAAGACGACACGGCGCATCAGCACAATGAGTTCAGTCAACAGTTCTTCCATACCCCAAAGATAAAAAGTATTAACAGAAAATCACTATCTTTACCACCAGAAAGTAGTTATTGCCCCCATGAAGCCGTTTCCCTCGCTAGAGATTGTTCCGCCCTTGAAGGGCATCACCAAGGCCGAGCTCCTGGACAGCATCCGTCCGTTCATGGAGTTCGGGCCGCGCTATATCAACGTGACCTGCCACCGCGACGAGTACGAGTTCCGTGCGGAGCCCGGCGGTGGCTACACGCGCCACCTGCTGCGCAAGCGCATCAGCCAGACCGCCGTCTGCGCGGCCGTGCAGGCGGCATTCCCCGAAGTGGAGGTGGTCCCGCACCTGATTTGCGGCGGCGCCAGCGCCGACCAGATCGAATCCCAGCTGCAGGACTTCAAGTTCATGGGCATTCGCAACATCCTCGTCCTGCGCGGCGACGCGCTGCCGGGCGAGAAGCGTTTCACGCCCGAGCCCGGCGGCTACGCACACGCCAGCGAGCTGCTTGCAGCCATCCGCCGCTTTGAGGCGGCGAACGGCGGGCAGCGCCTGTTCGCGCTGGGCGTGGGCGGCTATCCCGAAAAGCATTTCGAGTCGCCCAACCCCGAGACCGACATCCAGTATCTCAAGGAGAAAGTCGATGCCGGCGCCGACCAGATCATCACCCAGATGTTCTTCGACAACGCCGTGTTCTATGACTTCGTGGCGCGCTGCCGCGCCGCGGGCATCACCATTCCGATCATCCCCGGCATCAAGCCGCTCTCGTCGGCCCGGCAGGTGGACCTGCTGCCGGAGAGCTTCTCCATCGACATCCCCGTGGCGCTGACCGCGGAAATCGCCGCCCACCCCGACAAGGCCTATGAGATCGGCCAGGAGTGGTGCAAGGCGCAGTGCCGCGACCTGCTCGCGCACGGGGTCGAAGAGATTCACTTCTACACGATGGGACGCAGCGACAACGTCATCAGCGTCCTGAAAGAATGCTTCTGATGGACCTCCGGCAAGCTCTCCGCGACAGGATTCTGATCCTGGACGGGGCGATGGGCACGATGCTCCAGCGCCACGGTCTCAGCGGCAACAGCGAGCCGTTCAACCTCACGCATCCGGACATCGTCCGGAGCATCCATCGCGCATACATCAACGCCGGCGCGGACATTATCAGCACCAACACCTTCGGCGCCAACGCCATTTCGCAGGCCGACTACGGCTGTTCCGCGCAAGCGCGCGAATTCGCCCGGGCGGGCGCCTCCCTGGCCCGCGCCGAAGCCGATGCCGCCCCCCGCAAGGTCTGGGTGGCGGGGTCGATGGGCCCTTCCGGGAAATCCCTCACCCTCCCGCAGGACCTCGGCAATCCTGCCTGGCGGCCGGTTTCCTTCGACGAGATGGCCGCGGCCTACGCCGAGCAGGTCCGCGGCCTGGTGGAAGGCGGCGCCGACGCGCTGCTGCTGGAGACCTGTTTCGATGCCCTCAACACCAAGGCCGCCCTCTACGCCATCAGCGGCATCCCCGAGGCGGCCGCCCTCCCGCTGCTCATCTCCGTGTCCGTCGCCGACCGCAGCGGGCGCACCCTCACCGGCCAGACGCTGGAGGCGTTCTACCGCTCCGTCCAGCACGCCCGGCCGCTCAGCTTCGGACTTAACTGCTCGCTCGGTGCCGCCGACCTGGCCCCGCTCGTCGCGGACATCGCCGCGTGGGCGGACTGCGCCGTGAGCTGCTACCCCAACGCCGGCCTGCCCAACGAGATGGGCGCCTACGACGAGAAGCCTGAGCAGACCGCTGCCGCGTTGCGGCAAATGGCGGCGAGCGGGCTCGTGAACCTTGTCGGCGGCTGCTGCGGCACCACCCCCGAGCACATCGCTGCCATCGCCGCGGCCGTCCACGGAATCAGCCCCCGGGCCATTCCCGCACCGGACGCGCGCCCCTACGTCAGCGGGCTGGAGGCCGTCTGTCTGGACGTGCGGCAGAGCCGGTTCACCAACATCGGCGAGCGGACCAACGTGGCCGGCTCGCGCAAATTTGCCAAACTCATCGCCACGGGCGAATACGACACCGCCCTGCAGGTAGCCGCCGGCCAGATCGAAGGCGGCGCCGCGGTGATCGACATCAATATGGACGACGCGATGCTCGACTCCACCGTCGAGATGGAGAAGTTCACGCGCCACATCGCCGGCGATCCGGCCGTCTCGAAGGCCGCCCTGATGATTGACTCCTCCCACTGGGAGACGCTCCTCGCGGGCCTCAAGAACGCCCAGGGGCGGTGCATCGTCAACTCCATTTCCCTGAAGGAAGGCGAGGAAGTATTCCTGAAGAAAGCCCGTGAAATCCGGCGTCTGGGTGCGTCGGTGGTCGTAATGGCCTTCGACGAACAGGGCCAGGCCACGACCTATGCGCGCAAGATCGAGATCTGCGGACGGGCTTACCGGCTCCTCACGGAGCAGGCCGGCTACCAGCCCTGGGAGATTATCTTCGACGTCAACGTCCTGTCGGTCGGCACCGGCATTCCGGAGCACGCCCGCTATGCGGTGGACTTCATCGAGGCCGTCCGCTGGATCAAGCTGAATCTGCCGGGCACGATGTGCTCCGGCGGCATCTCCAACCTGTCTTTCGCCTTCCGCGGCAACAATCCCGTCCGCGAGGCGATGCACACGGCCTTCCTCTTCCACGCCGTGGAGGCGGGTCTGGACATGGGCATCGTCAACCCGGGGATGCTGCTCCCCTACGACGCCGTCGAGCCCGGGCTGCTGCGCGCCGTGGAGGATGTGATTCTGGACCGCGACGCGGAAGCTACCGAGCGGCTGATTGCTTTGGCGCAGCAAATGGCCGAAGCCGGCCAGAAAAGCCCGGGAAATCCTGGCGGGTCCCCCGAAAAAACAGGGGACCGGACAGAAAAAGGCGGGGAAAGCTGCCCGGTATCCGAGCGCCTCGCCAACGCGCTCGTCGCCGGCGGCTCGCCCACCCTGCAGCAGGACCTTATGGAAGCCCTGCAGGAGAAGGGCCGCGCGGTGGACGTCATCGAGGGGCCGTTGATGGACGGCATGGCCCGCGTGGGCGAGCGCTTCGCCGCCGGCAAGATGTTCCTCCCGCAGGTCGTCAAGTCCGCCAAAGTGATGCGCGACGCCGTGGAGATTCTGCAGCCCTACATGGGCGCATCGGAGGACGGATCCGGCAAACCGCGCATCCTGCTTGCTACCGTGCAGGGGGACGTGCATGACATCGGAAAGAATATTCTCGGCATCGTGCTGCGATGCAATGGTTTCGAGGTCACTGACCTCGGGGTGATGGTCCCCCGCGAGACAATCCTGGCCCAGGCGGAAGCGATCCGCGCCGACATCATCGGCGTCAGCGGACTCATCACGCCGTCGCTCCACCAGATGGAGGAGCTCTGTCGCGAAATGGCCTCCCGGGGCCTCTGCACGCCACTTCTGATCGGCGGCGCTACGACCTCAGCCCTGCACACGGCCGTCAAGCTGGCGCCCCTGTACGACCATGTTTTCTACGCCCCCGACGCCTCGGCCAGCGCCGTGCTCGCCGGGCGCCTGCTCTCCGACCGCACCGGCACCGAGACGGAGGAGCACCGGAAGCAGGAGGAGATCAGGGCGTTGTACAAGGCGGGAGATGCCGGATCGCAGTCCGGCATGACTAAAGGAAATGGTCATCCCTTCCCTGCCGACACTTACCTCCGCGGGGCCTTCTTCGAGAGCATCCCCTGCCGGGAGCTCAGCATCGCCGAGGTACTGCCGTACTTCGACTGGAAGCTGTTCTATGCGATTTGGGGCGTCAAGCATGGCGACGACACCACCGTCCAACTCAACGAGGACGCTATCGAGCGGCTGGAGGTCATCAAGCGCGAGGGCCTCTGCCGCATCCGCATCGCCGCCCGCTTCGACGCCTGCCACGCCGATCGCGACACCATCGTCGCTCCCGCCTGGCGCCTGCCGATGCTGCGTCAGGACGGCCCCGACGGCCGCTCGCTCGCGGATTTCGTCGCTCCGGGCGACTATGGTTTCGATAGCCCTGCGGGGATGTTTGCGATTTCGGTCCATCGAGATTCGCCGGTCAAGCCGGCGAATGACGAGAAGGGCAAGCCGGCGAATGACGGAAAAGGCAAGCCGGCGAAAGACGAGGTAGTCATTCCGGGCTTGACCCGGAATCTCCATCCCTCCGGCTGCGATTGTCCGGCATGCTCAATGGATTACGATTCCCTGCTGGACCGCTCGCTGCGCCTGACCCTCGCCGAAGCGGCATCTGGCTGGCTGGACGCGCAGTTGGAGAAACAGTTAAAGGACGCGCAGCGCGACGGGAAGCCGGTCCCCGCGACACCGGTCAAGATCGTCAAGCCCGCGGCGGGTTATGCCTCCTGCCCGGACCACAGCCTCAAGCGCGACATCCTCGCCCTGCTGCCCGGCGGCGACCAGCTCGACATCCGTCTCACGGAGTCCTGCGCCATGATTCCCGACGCCAGCATCTGCGGGCTCGTCTTCGCGCATCCGGCGGCCTCCTACCCGGAGATCCGCCGCCTCCCGGCGGAAGCCCTCGATGCCTACGCCGCCGCGCGCGGCTTCAACCCCGAAGACGCCCGCCTTTTCCTTTCCCACTTGCGTTAAGCTTCGACCCAGAGGAAGACCTTGTCGCCGCGGCGGAGCTTGCCGTCGGGGCACAGTTCACAGGGGACGCGCACCGAGCAACGGCTGCCCTTCGGCGCCACCGGCACCGGATCGAATTCCAGGCGGATGTCCGCCGCCTCGAACTCGACAACGCCGGTCGTGGCGCCGATGACCATCAGCTGATCACCGCTGTGCAGATCTGAAGTCTCCACGGAGATCTCCGCCACCCCGATCCGGTCGAACCAGTTGGTCACCTTGCCCAGGTAAACCTTGCGCCGGGTGGCCTGGGTGCCATAGACGGCACTCCATTCGCCCAGCCGGGCACCCTGATAATAGCCGTCCCAGAAGCCCCGGTTGAACACCTCGGCCAGCTCGGCCTTCAAAGAAGCCGCCAGCTCCGGCGTGTAGGTACCGTCACAGACGGCGTCGGCCGCCCGCCGGTAGCAGGAGGCGCAGCGCTTGACGTATTCCGCGGAGCGGGCCCGGCCTTCGATCTTGAAGACGCGCACGCCGCTGGAGATGATGCGGTCCATGAACTCGATGGTGCAGAGGTCCTTCGGGGACATGATGTATTCGTTGTCGATCAGCAGTTCATTGCCCGTCTCACGGTCGCGCACCTCGTAGCTGCGGCGGCAAATCTGATAGCAGGCGCCGCGGTTGGCGGAGGCGCCGGCAGCGTGGAGCGAAAGGTAGCATTTGCCGCTCACGGCCATGCAGAGCGCCCCGTGGGCAAACATCTCGATGCGCACCAGCTGCCCCGACGGGCCGCAGATCCGCTCGCGGACGATGGTCTCGTGGATGTCTCGGACCTGGTCAAGCGTCAGCTCACGCGCCAGCACCACCACGTCGGCGAACTGCGCGTAGAAGCGAAGCGCCTCGACGTTCGAGATGGATAACTGCGTGGAAATGTGGACCTCGAGCCCGATCTGCCGGCAGTACTGGATGGCGGCGATGTCCGACGCGATCACGGCGTCCACCCCTGCGGCGCGGGCCGCGTCCAACGCCTCGCGCATCGCCCCGAGGTCGTCCTGAAAAAGGATGATGTTGAGCGTCAGGTAGCTGCGAACGCCCGCTTCGCGGCAAATGCGAACCACCTCCGGAAGATCTTTCGGCAGGAAATTCGCCGCCGAGCGGCTGCGCATATTCAGCCGGCCGATGCCGAAATAAACGGAGTTTGCACCGCCCTGGATCGCCGCCTGCAGGCAGTCGAACCCGCCCGCTGGCGCCATGATCTCGAGATCCTGCTTATTCATTATTCCAGCGTCCACTCGGCGCCGTCCTTGGTGTCCTTGACCTGGATGCCGAGGGCCTTCAGGGCGTCGCGGATGTGGTCGGAGGTCGTCCAGTCCTTGGCGGCCTTGGCAGCGGCGCGCTGCTCGAGGACCATCTGCATCAGCCCGTCGATCACCTTCATGCCGGTGCCGCCGGCGGCTTCCTCGTCCTTGAGGCCGAGCACGCCGAAGACGATGTCATCGAAGAGCTGCACGAGCGTGTCGAGGTCGCCCTTCGAGAGCTTCAGCTGGCCCGCTTTCGCGGAATTGATCAGCTTGACGGCCTCGGAGATGTGCGCCAGCGCGACCGGCGTATTCATGTCGTCGCAGAGGGCGTCGTAGATGCCGTTGAAGATGGCCTTCACGGCCTCGCTGTCGGCCGGGCAGGTGTCGGGAGCGACGTTGACCGGCTCCTCGCCATAGGCGTACTGCGGAACCTTGCGGCCGGCCATCGCGTAGAGGTCGCGGGCGGCCTGCATCAGGCGCGCGAAGCCCTTTCCGGCGGCCTGCAGGGCCTCGTTGGAGAAGTCCAGCGTGCCGCGGTAGTGGGCCTGGAGGATGAAGAAGCGCACCGTCATCGGGCTGTAGGCCTGGGTGAGCTTCGGGTGGTCGCCGGCGAAGAGCTGCGGCAGGGTGATGAAGTTGCCCAGCGACTTGCCCATCTTCTGGCCGCCGATCGTAATCATGTTGTTGTGGACCCAGTAGTGCACACCCTGGGTGCCGCGGGATGCCTGATTCTGCGCGATTTCGCATTCGTGGTGCGGGAACATCAGGTCCATGCCGCCGCCGTGGATGTCGAACTCGCGGCCGAGATATTTCTCGCCCATGACCGAGCACTCGAGGTGCCAACCCGGGAAGCCCTCGCCCCACGGGGACGGCCAGCGCATGATGTGCTCCGGCTCCGCCTTCTTCCAGAGGGCGAAGTCGTACGGGGCGCGCTTGTCGCTCTGCCCGTCCAGGCTGCGGGTACCCTCCAGCGTGTCGTTGAGGTTGCGGCCGGAGAGGATGCCGTAGTGGAAGTCCTTGTTGTATTTCTCGACATCGAAATAGATGCTGCCGTTGCTCTCGTAGGCGTAGCCTGCCTCGAGAATCTTCTTCACCGCTTCGATCTGTTCGATGATGTGGCCCGAAGCACGCGGCTCGATGGAGGGCGGCGCCACGTTCAGCAGGCGCATCGCCTCGTGGTAGCGCAGGGTGTAGGCCTGCACGACCTCCATCGGCTCCAGCTGCTCCAGGCGGGCCTTCTTCGCGATCTTGTCCTCGCCTTCGTCGGCGTCATGCTCGAGGTGTCCCACGTCCGTGATGTTACGGACATAACGCACCTTGTAGCCCAGGTGGCGCAGGAGCTTGCTCAGGACGTCGTAGGTCACGCCCGGGCGGGCATGGCCGAGGTGGGCGTCGCCATAGACGGTCGGGCCGCAGACATACATGCCCACGTGGCCGGGATGGACCGGCTTGAAGAGCTCCTTGCTGCGGGTCAGGGTATTGGTGATATAGAATTCGCGCATAGTCAATTTATTTAAACAGGCGAAGATACGAATTTTCTGCGTATATTTACCTTATGAAATTCATTAGTTGGAACGTCAACGGCCTGCGCGCCGTGGCCGGCAAGGGCTTCGCCGACATCTTCGAGGCGCTCGACGCCGACTTCTTCTGCCTCCAGGAGACCAAGCTCTCCGCCGGGCAGCTGGACCTCGAATTCCTTGGTTACCAGTCCTACTGGAACTACGCCGACAAGAAAGGCTACTCCGGTACGGCCATCTACACGCGGGAAACGCCGCTGTCCGTCAGCTACGGCATCGGCGTGGACGAGCACGACCACGAAGGGCGCGTCGTCACGCTGGAGATGCCGGATTTCTTCCTGGTCAATGTGTACGTTCCCAACTCGCAGGACGGACTGCGGCGCCTGGACTACCGGATGCAATGGGAGGATGCGTTCCGCGCCTACGTGAGCGGCCTGGCCGCGAAGAAGGGCGTCGTGATCTGCGGCGACATGAACGTCGCCCACGAGGAGATCGACCTGAAGAATCCAGCCACGAACCATTTCAACGCCGGTTTCTCCGATGAGGAGCGGGCCAAGATGAGCGAGCTGCTCGCCGCGGGCTTCCGCGACAGCTGGCGTGACGCCCACCCGGGCGAAGCGAAGTACTCCTGGTGGTCCTACCGCATGGCCGCCCGTGAGCGGAACGTCGGCTGGCGTATCGACTACTTCCTCGTCTCCGAGGGCCTCGCCCCGCGCATCGCGGGCACCGACATCCACAACGAGATCTTCGGCTCCGACCACTGCCCGGTGGAGCTGGTGCTGAAATAAAGCATGATGAGAAAAATCGCAATCCTGTTGATCGGCCTGGCCGCCTTCACCGCCTGTGAAGAACTGGCCATGAAGAAAGACGTCAAATATACGATTTCCGGAACTATCTCGGATCCGGCATCCAACGGCAAGCGCCTGCTGTCCGGCATCCATGCGTGCGTGACCGGCAGTTCGGGCATGGTCGTTTACAACGGTCCGGTCCAACTGACCGACACGGTCTCCTGCCGCTACTCCCTGAAGGATATTCCCGCCGGGGACTATACGATTCTCTTTGACGGCACCTATTATGCTGAATCCCAATACCATCTGAGCGTCAAAGGGGATGAAAACCTGAATGTCTCCCTGTCTCCCGCGCCGCTCTTCAGTGTCGGGACGGAACAAATACGGCTGGGCCCGAGAGTCCAGAGCCAGGAACTCATCCTCAGCAACATCAGCGGGAAAGATATCGCCATTGCGCTGCGTCCGGATCCCGCCACCGAGAAAGGGATACGCGCGATCACGCCGGATCTGAAACACAAACTGCCGAACGGATGGTACGGGTACCTGGCCGCCGGGGAGACAAAGCGCTTCACCATCGAGGCCGTGCACGAAGAAGAAGGTCTCAGGGAGGGAAGCCTGCGTATCTGCGCAGGAGAGCCGGCGTGGATCGAGACGGCCATCCCGCTGTCGGTCGAAACGAGCGGCAGGGACTTCCATGCGAATGTCGTAGGAACGGTCGTTGACAATCAGGGGAACCCCCTCAAGGATATTCTGATCTACTGCGAATGCACCGGTACGACCACCCGGACGGACGAAAACGGCCGCTACGCTTTTGAGGACCTGCCCTACCGGAGCCGGTTCCATGTCACGGCCCTTCCGGAGTTTTATCAATGCAAGGATTCGGAAGACTTCGATTATGTGGTGGATGAAATTGTGGCGGACCTGACGCTGGAACCCTGCACGAACCATCTGGTCCTGGACCGCAATGAAGTCGATTTCGGTACCGGTTCGATTTCCGGCTCGGATGGCAGCAAGCCGGAAATAATCAAGGTCTTGATTTCCCTCGAAACGGATAAAGAGGTAAACTACAGGCTTACGGTATATGACACCTCCCTGAATCCGGTCGTCGCCCCCGGATTGAACTATTCCCCGACATTCGCCGACGCCAGCATCTTCCCGAACCTATACTTCCAGCTGGGCCGTACCGTTTCCGATGTCGGGACACACCGGTATATGGCTCTTTTGAAAACAGATACGGCCGGTGCCTACCTCATCCCTATTACCTACACGAATACAGAATAATGCGGATAGTATGGCCATATTCTATTCCAGACACAACGACGACGTATTTTTTGACGAGTACAATCCGGGGCCCTATACCTTGTACGGGCATAACATCCTGGCGGGACGACAAGACGCAGGGCATCTCCGCCGGCGACACCGGCGGCGGGCCTGGACGCGCCAGGGAGGAGCAGTGGAGGTTTTCGGAACCAAGGTCCGCTTTCCTTTTGTCAGACCTTGCCGAGAACTTCTTTCCGGTAGCGGAGCGTAAGCCAGAGTGTCCGGAAAGCGAGGTGGGCGAAATAAGCCGCAAAAAGCAGATGGATGGCTGTTGCACCTTCGGGTTGCAGCAGCCATCTGCCTATATACCAGACCGTAAAGAAGGAGACCGCGGCGCCGGCCATGGAGGTCATCAGGCCCCGGGAGGCGGTGGCGCCGAGGAAGATGCCGTCCCAGGTGAAGGCGGCGCAGCCCAGCGGCGGCATCAGCAGCAGCCAGGGCAGGAACAGCCGGCAGGCCTGTACGACGGTCTCGTCGCTGGTCAGCAGCCGGACCACCGGTGAGCCGGCGACGGCGTACAGGGCGGCGAAGAACACCGCCAGAACCATACTCCACACGAAGACATAGCGCACGGACTGGCGCAGCATCGCCCCGTCGCGCTCGCCGATGAAACGGCCCGAGAGGGCCTCGCCGGCATAGGCGAATCCGTCGGTGAAATAGCTGAAGAACATCAGCAGCTGCATCAGGATGGAGCTGGCGGCGAGCATCACGTCGCCGTAGCCGGCGGCAATGATCGTGAAGCCGATGTAAATCAAAATAAAGAAGAACGAGCGTCCGAGCAGGTCGAGGTTCATCCGGAAGAAGCGGCCCATGGAGCCGTCATGCAACAGACCGGTGAAGTCGCTGCGCCGCAGCCGCGAGAACACGCTCCGCCCGTATTTGACGCAGCAGACCAGCAGACCGTAGAGCAGACCGCAGTACTGGGCAATCACGGTGCCGAGCGGAATGCCCACGAAACCGAGCCCCGGCCAGGCGCCGACGCCGAAGGCGAGCAGGATGCTCGCACCGATATTGACGGCGTTGATGATCAGGTCCATCCACATCGGATTCACGGAGTTCTGCATCCCCACGAACCAGCCCCGCAGGGTCATCAGCGTCATGGTAGCAGGCGCCGCCCAGATGCGGATGAAGAAGTAGCGCGCCGCCAGCGCGCGCACCCCGGGCGTCGCGTCCGGGATCAGCATCACACCCTTGAAGAAAGGCCACTGAAGCGCCAGGGCAAAGAAGGCGGCCAGCAGGGCGAGGCCCGTGCCGCGCAGGAAGATGCGCCCGCTCTCCGCGAAATCGCTCCGACCGAAGGCCTGGGCCGTGAGGCCGCCGGTGCCGGTGCGCAGGAAACCGAAGGTCCAGTACAGCAGCGAGAGCACCATCGAGCCCACGGAGATGGCGCCGATCTGCGCCGCCGTGTCGCCGCCCAGGTGGCCCGCCACGGCGGTATCCACCATCCCCACCAGGGGCACGGTGATCCCAGCCAGGATGCTGGGCACCGACAGCCGCAGGATCTCGCGGTTGAGGACTTTATTCATCGGAATTTCTGGTCCTCCTCGAGCATGCCGAGGTAGGAATTGTAGCGCTCTGCGCTGATCCGGCCGGCGTCCACGGCCGCCTTGACGGCGCAACCGGGCTCGTGCGTGTGCGTGCAGGGCACGAAGCGGCAGTCGTCCATTTCCCGGAGCATCTCCGGGAAATATTTGGAGATCTCCTCCTTCTCCAGGTCCACAAGACCGAAGCCGCGCAGGCCGGGCGTGTCGATCACGAAGCCCCCGGAGGCGAGGCGGTACATCTCGTAGAGGGACGTCGTGTGCTTGCCTTGCAGGTGCGCCGCGGAGATCTTGCCGATCTTGGGATCGAGCGAGGGGTCGAGCGCCTTGATGAGGCTGGATTTGCCGGCGCCGGACTCGCCGGAGAAGAGGTTGATCCGGCCCTGGCAGCGCTCCCGCAGGACATCGACGCCCTCGCCGGTGCGTGCGGAGACCTCCAGCACGGGATAGCCGGCGCCTTCGTAGATGCGCCGGAAAGTGGCTACCATTTCCGGGAGTTCCTCCCGGTAGAGGTCCACCTTGTTGAGGGCAATCAGCACCGGGATCTTATAGACTTCGCAGGTCACAAGGATCCTGTCGAGGAAGGGCAGCTTGATCTCCGGGAAGAGCAGGCTGACGACGATGACCGCCTGGTCGAGGTTCGCCGCGATGACGTGCGACTGCCGGGAGAGGTTGGTCGAGCGGCGGATGATGTAGTTGTCGCGGGGCAGGATCTCCGTGATGACGGCGGGGTGCTTCTCGTCGGCCGGACCATCCAGCTCGTAGCGGACGCGGTCGCCCACGGCCACGGGATTCGTCGCGCCGCTGCGCTCGAGGCGCACCTTACCGCGCAGCACCGCCGGGAACAACTCCCAGGCGGGCAGCACGCTCAGCTCGTAATGGCTGCCGGCGTTCTTGACGACTGTCGCGACCCCTTCCATACGCTACTTGGCGCGGCCGACCAGCCGCTCCGCGAAACGGCGCAGCACTTCCAGCTTGACCGGCCCGAGGCCGAGCTCCGAGACGGCATCCAGGGCCCGGTCCGTGAAGCGGACGATCTCGTCCTTCGCATCGCGGTCCACACCGTACTGCAGGTAAATATCTTTGACGGCTGCGATCTTGGCCGCCTGCTGCTCCGGCGTATCCGCCGGCAGGGCGAAGGCTGCCAGGAAAGTTGCTTTGTCCTTAGTCTTTTCGAGCGTGCGGACGGTCAGCCAGCTCTTCTTGCCGTTGACGATGTCCCCGCCGATGGGCTTGCCGAAGACCTTCACGTCGCCGAAAGCGTCCAGGTAATCGTCCGCCACCTGGAAGGCCATACCGAGCTCATAACCATACTGATAGAGCGCATCGCACTCGGCTTCCGTGGCGCCGCCGATCAGGGCGCCCATTGCGGCCGAGCAGGCCAGCAGGACGGCCGTCTTGAGGCCGATCATCTTGTTGTAGTCGGCCATCGGCACTTCCTGGAGCGACTCGAAGTCCATGTCATACTGCTGCCCGTCGCAGACCTGGGCGGCCGTGCGGGAGAACAGCGCGAAGGCGCGCTCCAGCACGGGGCGCGGCGCCTGGGCGATCCGGTTGTACGCATCGATCAGCATCACGTCGCCGGAGAGGATGGCCGTGTCTTCGTTCCACTTCTTCCAGACGGTCGGGACGCCGCGCCGCAGAGTCGAGCGGTCCATGATGTCGTCGTGCATGAGGGTGAAGGAATGGAAGACCTCCAGCGCCGTCGCAGGAGCGAGCACACCGTTGTCGATCTTTTCGGAGAACAGCGAGTACGTCGTCAGGCAGAGACGCGGGCGGATTCGTTTGCCTCCGATCTCGATCATATAGCGCAGCGGGTCATACAGGCCCGCGGGTTCGCGGGTGAACTCGATCTCGTCGAACAGGCGTTCGACAATCTGGTTGATTTCCGTTTCTTTCAGCATAGCAAACAAAGATAAGTATTTTCGTGCTAACTTTGTTGCTGTTATGAAGATCATTTTCGCCACAGGCAACAAAGGTAAACTCCGCGAGGCCGCCGAGGTCCTCGGTCCGGATTATGAGATTGTTTCGCCCGCTTCGCTGGGCATCACCGAGGAGATTCCCGAGACGGGATCGACCCTGCAGGAGAACTCGCTGCAGAAGGCGCAGTACCTCTTCGAGCGCACCGGCCTGCCGGTTTTCGCCGACGACACCGGCCTGGAGGTCGATGCCCTCGGCGGCGCGCCCGGCATCTACTCGGCGCGCTACGCCGGACCGGGCCATGACCACCAGGCGAATATGGATAAGTTGCTCAAGGAACTTGAGCAACTTATCCCCGATGACGGGGGATCTTTCCCCCGAAACCCCCTCGGTCGCTGCGCTCCGACTGCCTCGAGGGATAGGATAGCAGAACCTGTCAGCCGCCGCGCAAGGTTCCGGACGGTGGTCACGCTCATCCTCGCCGACGGGACGCCCCACTTCTTCGAGGGCACCTGCGAAGGCCGCATCGCTACCGAGAAGCGCGGCACCGGCGGCTTCGGTTACGACCCCGTCTTCCTACCCGACGCCTACCCCGGCCGCACCCTCGCCGAAGTCTCTGAGGAAGAGAAGAACGCCGTCTCGCACCGCGGCCGGGCCGTCCGCGCCATGGCGGACTGGTTAAAATCGTTATCATTATAATTCTAAAACAATACAAACCATGAAACAAGCTACCAAACTCGTCCTTGCCCTGGCGCTGATCGTCGCCGGCATCCTGTGGATCCTGAACATTACGGGCGTGCTCGACATCGCCTTCTCCACCAGAGGCTGGTGGGCCCTCTTCGTCATCGTGCCCTCCGTGGTCGGACTCATCAACGACAAAGATAAGGTGGGCCCGTGCATCGGCATCGGCGTGGGCGTGGCACTCCTGCTGGCCGCCCGGGGCGTGATCACCTGGAATATGATGTGGCAGATCGCGCTGGCGCTGGTGGTCATCGGCTTCGGCGTGAATCTCCTGCTGTTCAAGTCCTGCTGCTGCCACAAGCATTGCGAAGTGCGCGACCTCAAGACCATCTCCCGCGACGGCAAGAACATCCGCCGCATCGAGTCCGCCTTCGGCAAGCAGCAGATTTCCTTCGCCGGCGAGGTCTTCGAAGGCGCCGAGGTGCAGTCGTCCTTTGGCGGCCTGACGCTGGACCTGAACGGAGCGGTCATCCCCGACGAGGCCTTCATCGACCTGAGCGTCGGCTTCAGCGGGGTCGTCATCGTGGTTCCTGAAAATCTCGCCGTCCAGGTCTCCGTGAGCAGCGGCTTCGGCGGTGTCTCGGACAACCGCCGCACCAAACTCGGCACCGGCAGTCCCCGGCTCATCATCACCGGCAGCGTCGGCTTCGGCGGCGTCGAGATCCGCAACTAACCGCCTACTAGAGGTCATAAATAGAGCGAGCCCCGGTTTGGAAACCGGGGCTCGCTTTTTAGGATTCAACCGTCATCCGGCTATATGAAGATATACCGCAGGACGAAGAGGACCGAGAGAACCCACATCGTGGCGTTGATCTCCTTGAAGCGGCCGGCGATGGCGTGGGTAACCACGTAGGAAATCACACCGATCAGGATACCGTCGGAGATGCTGTAGGCCACCGGCATCAGGATGATGGTCACGAAAGCCGGGATGCTCTTGCAGTAGTCCTCCCAGTGGATGCGCTTGATCGAAGGCATCATCATGACGCCGACGATGAAGAGCGCAGGGGCCGTAGCGGCACTCGGGATGGACAGGAAGATCGGCGAGAAGAAGAGAGCCAAGGCGAAGCAGATCGCGGTGGAGAAGGCGGTGAGGCCGGTACGGCCACCCTCGCCTACACCAGCGGCGCTCTCGACATAAGTCGTGGTGGTGGAAGTACCCAGGCAGGCACCCGCCACGGTGGCGATGGAGTCAGCCAGGAACATCTGCTCAGCACCGGGGACATTGTCGCGCGGGCCGTCGTCCGGGATGAGGCCGGCACCCTGGTGGACGCCGATGATCGTACCCATCGTGTCAAACATATCGACGAACAGGAAGGTGAACACGACCACCAGCATGTCCCAGCTCAGGATCTGGGAGAATTCGAACTTGCAGAAGATCGGGGAGACGCTCTCCGGCAGGGAAAGGAGCTGGACGTTGCCGGCCGTGTTGCGGCTCAGCTGCGTCACGGCCATGCCGGTGGCGGGATCCTTGACGACCAGACCGATCAGCGTGGTGACGATGATACCGATGAGGATGCCTCCGCGGACTTTGAGCATCACCAGGCCGGCGGTGATCATGATGCCGAGCATCGCCACGAGGGCCGTGCCCTGCGTGATCTTGCCGAGGGTGACAAGGGTGGAGTCGGAGTTGACGATGATGCCGGCGTTCTGCAGGCCGATGAAGGCGATGAACAGGCCGATACCGGCACCGATGGCCTTCTTCAGGGTGCCCGGGATGGCGTTCAGCAGCCAGGTACGCACCTTGGTGACCGTCATGATGATGAAGAGGATACCCTCGAGGAGCACCGCCGTGAGGGCGAACTGCCAGGAGTAGCCCATCGTGAGGCAGACCGTATAGACGAAGAAGGCGTTCAGGCCCATGCCGGGGGCGAGGGCGAACGGCTTCTTGGCGTAGATGGCCATGATCAGCGTACCGATGATGGCGGCCAGCGCCGTGGCGGTAAATACCGCACCGCCGGGCATGCCGTCCAGGGCGCTGAAGATGCTGGGGTTGACGGCCAGGATATAGGCCATCGTCAGGAAGGTGGTGATGCCGGCGATGATCTCGGTCCGGACATTGTGCTTGTCGGCTTCGAAGCCGAAAGCCTTATTCAGGAAATTCGACATAGTGTCCTAAAACTAGAAGACCCACTTGATACCGGCGCAGGGACGGCACCAGAAACCTCTGGACGTACCGAAATCGTAGGAGAGCTCCACCTCGCCGCCGATATTGAGGTTGTCGCAGCCGAAGTGCTGGCCCACGTTGTACCAGAGCTGAGGCTCGGAGATGAACACGGTGTGGGACTTCTCGGGCAGAATGTCACCCTTGTGGTCCGCGAAGAGGGTGTGATCCTCCCACCAGAAATCAGCGAAGCCGCTGAAGCGGAGGCCCTGCACGCCGAAGAGGTCCTGCAGACCCCACACGAAGGTGAGCTGCACCGGAGCCTTCTGGGTGGTGTAGGTGATCTTCTTGTAGAGCACCTTGAAGTTGAAGGTATTCTTGAAGTCAGCGCTGTGCAGGAAGTAGTCCAGACCCACGAGGAAGGCGCTGTTGATCGTAAAGCCGTTGTACACGCCACCGTTGTACTCGACCTGGAGGCTCAGCGGAGCGATAGCGCTGTTCTGCCAGAAGTTCAGGCAGCGGGCGATCTCGAAGTAAGTGCCGCTCGGCGCATAGACCTGGTTCTTCGTGTCACGGGTGTTGAAGTCGTGGTCGATGAAGAAGAAGGTGTTGCCCCAGTTGTCGTTGTAAAAGCCTTCGAGGGTCGTCGTCACGTGCTGACGATCCGGACCGAAGTCATAGAAGATCTGGAGATTGGTCTGCGCCTTTGCTCCTTGAGCAAAAAGCAACGCGGCCGAAGCGACCGCCATCAAGAATACTTTTTTCATTGTATAGATAATAATTGATTCGTCAGACTTTCAGGACCGAGGTCACCTCGACGCCTTCCGGCAGGGTTTCCCGTCCGGGGAGGCCTTCGATCTCGATGTTGAAGTTGATGTAGATAGCCTTGGGATTGAACTTGCGGACCAGCTTGTACGCCGCGCCCATCGTGCCGCCCGTGGCGAGCAGATCGTCGTGGATCAGCACCACGTCGTCGGGGGTGATGGCGTCGGTGTGGATCTCGATCGTGTCGCGGCCATACTCCTTGACGTAGGTCTCGCTGATCACTTCGGCGGGGAGCTTGCCCGGCTTGCGCGCCATCACGAAGCCGGCGCCCAGGCGGATGGCCAGGGCCGGACCCATAATGAAGCCGCGGGACTCCAGGCCGACGACCTTGGTAATTCCCTTATCTTTGTAGAGTTCGTACAGGGCGTCTTCGAGTTCGCGAAGGGCCGCTGCGTCTTTGAACATGGTGGTGACATCCCAGAAGAGGATGCCTTTTTTCGGAAAGTCCGGAATGGTCCGGAGGCTGGCTTTTAGGCTTTCTACACTCATAGTGAAACTAACGACTCACGAAGATACGGATTTTCCGCGAGAATTCGTTACCTTTGTCCTGATTATTTGATTATGCAGAAAAGAAGTGGAAAAGGCCGAAAACCGTTCGGCAGAAAGAGATCCGGCGAGCATCATGGGAAGGAGCTTCCGCAGTTCGTCGGCAAGGTACAGATGACCCGCGAAGGGTTCATCTTCGTGATTGTAGAGGGCCAGGAGGACGATATTTTCGTCAAGGCCTCCAAGACGCGCCACGCCCTGCAGGGCGATCTCGTGCGCGTAGCTGTGACACGCCAGAAGGGCGGCGACAATCGCCGCCGCGAGGGCGAAGTCGTGGAGATTCTCGAACGCTCCGCGCGCCCCTTTGTGGGCTTTTATCATACCGTCGGGGCCCAGGCCTGGGTCCTGATGCAGAGCAAGACCATGCCTTACGATATCCAGGTGGACGCGGAGGCAGCGGCCGCGATGGGTGCGCAGGCGGGCATGAAGGTCGCCGCGGTCGTGGACCGCTGGGAGCGCCGCGAACCGGGCCCTTGGGGCCACGTGGTGGATGTGCTTGGCCAGCCGGGCGAGAATGATACGGAGATGCACGCCATCCTGGCGGAGTTCAATCTCCCCTACCGTTTCTCCCCCGAGGTGGAGAATGCCGCCGACCAGATTTCGGACGCGATCACGGCCGAGGATCTGAAGGGTCGCAAGGATTTCCGCGACACGTTTACGTTTACCATCGACCCGACCGACGCGAAGGATTTCGACGACGCTTTGTCGTTCAAGCCGCTGCCGAACGGCAATTATGAGGTCGGCGTGCATATTGCCGATGTGTCCTGGTATGTGCGTCCGGGCTCGCTGGTCGATAAGGAGGCCCGCGAGCGCGGTACGTCCGTGTATCTGGTGGACCGGACGGTCCCGATGCTGCCGGAGAAGCTTTGCAACAAGCTTTGCTCGCTCCGCCCCCGCGAGGAGAAGCTGACGTTCTCGGCCGTCTTCGAGATGACGCCGAAGGCCGAGATCCGCTCCCGCTGGATCGGCCGCACCGTCATCAATTCCAATCATCGACTCGATTACGATCAGGCGCAGGCTATCATAGAATCTGCGGCCGGCAGCAGCTTGCCCCCGCAAAACTTCGCTTCGCTCATCCCCCCCACTGCAGAGCAGCGGGTCCCCCCCGTTCACGAGGCCACGGGCGGCCACGGTTTTTCGGGGGCAACTGCTGCCGAGCCGCAGTTGGTTGAGGCGATCCAGACTTTAAACAAGTTAGCCTCTATCCTTAAGGAGAATGAGCGGAAGAGCGGGGCGATTGATTTCGACCGGCCGGAGATGAAGGTCGAGGTCGATGAGAAGGGCAAGCCGATCCGCGTGTATCAGAAGATCTCGAAAGAGGCCAACTGGCTGATCGAGGAGTTCATGCTGCTGGCGAACCGGACGGTCGCGGAGTTCGTGGCCACGGGCGGGCAGATGAACGGCGTGGCGCAGAAGAACGCCAAGACCTTCGTTTATCGTATCCACGGCGAGCCCAATGAGCTCAAGCTCGAAAATCTTTATACTTTCGCCAAGGGCTTCGGCCACAAGATTCCGACCGACCAGCACGGCAATATCCGCGCGACGGCCAAGAGCCTCAACGAGCTTCTGAACAGCGCGAAGGGCAAGCCGGAGTTCGCCGCCATGGAGAACCTCGCCCTGCGGGCGATGGCCAAGGCGTGCTACAGCACCGACAACATCGGCCACTATGGTCTGGCGTTCAAGTTCTATACGCATTTCACCTCTCCGATCCGCCGCTATCCGGACCTGATGGTCCACCGCCTGCTGGCCCGCTACCTGGACAACGGCGAGAGCGCCAAGAAGGATCAGTACGAGGAGGCGTGCCGCTATGCTTCCGAGCGCGAGCTCGTGGCGGCGGACGCTGAGCGCACTTCCACGAAGTACAAGCTGGTCGAGTTCATGATGGACAAGATCGGGCAGGAGTACGACGGCCACGTGTCCGGCATCACCGAGTGGGGCATGTACGTGGAGATCGAGCCGACCAAGATCGAGGGTATGATTTCCGTGCGGGACATCAAGTCCGACTTCTACGAATTCGACGAGCCGCGCTACCGCCTGGTCGGCAAGCGCCGCCACCATCAGTTCTGCCTGGGCGATCCGGTACGCATCCGCGTGAAGAGCGCCAATCTGGAGCAGCGGCTGCTGGATTACGAGTTGGTGGAGGAAAGGGATTCGCCGGTCAAGCCGGCGAATGACGAACAAGTCAAGCCGGCGAATGACGTTAAGGATGCGTCGTCAGCATCCGAAGGCCGTCGGGGCCCGGTTCGACGCGCACGGAGCCGTCGGAAGCCGGAATAAGCACTGCCTCACCGGCCGACAGCGTCGCCTCACCCTTTGCCGTTCGCAGCACGCCGGAGCCGTACAGGCCGATGGCGATCTGGAAGGGAGATTCCGGGTCAAGCCCAAACTGACAGATGTCCGGGAGCGGCAGTGCCCCTGCGAGGCCGTTCACCCGGGTAGGGTCGGGCGCCAGCGAAGCGGAGCCCGATAGCGGAGCAGGGGCAGCTGCCGTCCCGGAAAAGTCGTACAGCGTCGTCGTGAAGTATGGACTGCGGACCAGTTCGACGGGCGCGTTCAGCTTCGGCTCGTAGGGCGTACGATAATTCGGATACACCTGATAATCAATCGCATCAACCGCCTGCTGCGTGTGCAGTTGGCGCGGCTTGCCGTCCAGTCCGGGACGGTTGTAGTCGTAGATGCGGTAAGTAATGTCAGAGGTTTGCTGGATCTCCGCCAGGAAGCAGCCGCCGCCGATGGAATGGATGCGGCCGGCGGGCAGGTAGAAGACGTCGCCGGGGGCGACGGTGTGCTCCGCCAGCACTTCGGTGATGCGGTGCTCCGCCACCAGGCGGACATAACCTTCCGGGGTGATGGCCTCCTTGAGGCCGGAAATCAGTTTTGCGCCGGGTTCGGCGCCGATCACGTACCACATCTCCGACTTGCCGCTGCAGCCGTGACGCTCCGCGGCCAGCTTGTTGTTCGGATGGACCTGGATGCTGAGGTCGCGCTTCGCGTCGATGAACTTGATCAGCAGCGGGAAGGTTCCGGGATAGATGTCAGTGATCTTCTTGCCTGCTTCGGGGCCTTCAGCCACGACCGATTCGCTGCCCGGGACACCGGAGAGCACCCAGCTCTCCGTGCCCCAGACCAGCGTCTTGAGAATCGGCGTGAACTTATACATAGAATCCTTAGATCAGCGGCTCGGCCGTCATCGCGGCCGGCTGCGGGATACCCATGAGCTTGAGGATGGTCGGCGCCACGTTGCACAGAGCACCGTCTTTGACCGTCTTCACGGCGTCGCCGGCGTTCATCACGACGAACTGCACCGTGTTCAGGGAGTGGGCCGTGTTCGGCGTGCCGTCGGGGTTCACCTCGAAGTCGGCGTTGCCGTGGTCGGCCGTCAGCAGGACCACGTAGTCGTGAGCGATAGCCGCCTCGACCACCTTGCCGACGAGCTTGTCGATGCACTCGACCGTCTTGGTGACGGCAGTGTAAACGCCCGTGTGGCCCACCATGTCGCCGTTGGCGAAGTTCAGGATGATGAGGTCCTCCTTGTCGGAGTTGATGGCGTCGATCAGCTTCTCAGCCACCTCGGGGGCGCTCATCTGCGGCAGCAGGTCGTAGGTCGGCACCTTCGGAGAATTGATCAGGATGCGGTCCTCACCTTCGAACTGCAGCTCGCGGCCGCCGTTGAAGAAGAAGGTCACGTGGGCGTATTTCTCCGTCTCGGCAATGCGCAGCTGGCGCTTGCCGGCCTTGGAGACCGTCTCGCCGAGGGTATCGTTCACCAGCTCCTTGTCGAAGAGGATGTGCACGCCGGTGAAGGAGGCGTCGTACGGGGTCAGGCAGCAGTAGTACAGCGGCAGGGTGTGCATTCCCTCTTCCGGCATGTCCTTCTGCGTGAGCACGGCCGTCAGCTCGCGGGCGCGGTCGTTGCGGAAGTTGTAGAAGATGATGGCGTCGCCCTCTTCGATCTTCGCGAGCGGAGCGCCCGCGGCGTCGGTGACAACGATCGGCTTGACAAACTCATCGGTCACATCGGCGTCGTAGGACGCCTGGATGCCCTCCAGCGCGGACTTGAAGGCTGCGCCCTTGCCCTCGACCAGCAGGTCGTAGGCCTCCTTGACGCGGCCCCAGCGCTTGTCGCGGTCCATCGCGTAGAAGCGGCCGCACACAGTAGCGATCTTGCCCGTGGTCTCAGCCATCTTGCCCTCGAGCTCCTCGAGGAAACCCTTACCGCTGCGCGGGTCGGTGTCGCGGCCGTCCATGAAGGCGTGGACATAGACCTTGTCCAGACCGTACTCCTTCGCCACGCGAAGGAATTCGTACACATGCTCCAGGGAAGAGTGCACGCCGCCGTTGGAGGTGAGGCCCATCAGGTGGAGCTTCTTGCCGGAGTTCTTCACATAGTCATAGACCGCCTTGATCTCGGCGTTCTCGAGGAACTTGTGGTCGCGGACGGCCATGTTGATCTTGACGAGGTCCTGATAGACCACGCGGCCGGCGCCCAGGTTCATGTGGCCAACCTCGGAGTTGCCCATCTGCCCGTCCGGCAGACCGACATATTCGCCGCAGGCCTGCAGGTGGCCGGAAGGATATTTCGCACGCAGGCCGTCGATGACCGGCGTGCCCTGCGCCCAGATGGCATTGGAATAATCATGCTTGCCCTCGCCCCAACCGTCGAGGATCATCAGAAGTACTTTTCTATTCATATCTTGTTTCTCAAATTATCTATTCTGCAAAGATAATAAAATATAGGATAGCATCTTGGAGAAGCTATCCTTATTTGTAGGGATTACCTTGCGGAGGACCTAGTCAATCAGCCCGCGGCCGCGAAGCATGGCGGCGGAGTCGGGCTCGCGGCCGGCGAAGGCCTTGTAGAGCGTCATCGGCTCCTCGCTGCCACCCTTCTCCAGGAAGGTCTCCTTGAACTTCTTGGCAAGCTCGAGATCGTACGGGCCGTCCGGGGAGGCGACGAAGAGGCTGAAGGCATCCTTGTCGAGAACCTCGGCCCAGAGGTAGCCGTAGTAACCGGCGGCGTAGCCGCTGGAGAAGATGTGGTTGAAGTAGGTCGAGCGGTAGCGGTAGGTGATCTCCGGGATCAGGCCGATCTGTTCGGCAATCTGCTGCTCGAAGGCGTCGATGTCCACGCCCTTCGTGCTCTCCAGCTCATGCCAGCGCATGTCGAGGATGGAGGCGGCGCAGAGCTCGGTGGTCATGAAGCCCTGGTTGAACTTCTTGGCATTCAGGATCTTCTGCACCAGCTCGGCCGGGATCGGCTCGCCGTCAGCATTCTTCGCGTACTGCGCGAGCAGGCTGGGCTGGAAGGCCCAGTTCTCGTTGAACTGGGAGAACATCTCGACGAAGTCGCGCGTCACGTTCGTGCCGCTCACGGAGGAGTAGTGGCACTGGGTCAGCAGCCCGTGCAGGGCGTGGCCGAACTCGTGGAAGGCCGTCTCCACCTCGTCGATAGAGAGGTAGTCGTCGGAGAAATTGCAGACATTCACGATGATCGGGCGAACCTCGGTACCATCAGCCTTGAAGTACTGATCGCGAACGTTGTTCATCCACGCGCCGCCGCGCTTGCTGGCGCGGGGCTTATAGTCGGTCGTGAAGATGCCGAGCAGGGAGCCGTCCTCGGCCGTGACCTTGTAGGCACGCACCTGCGGGTTGTACACGGGCACATCCTCGAGGCGCTCGAAGTTCACGCCATAGAGGATGTGAGCATTGGTGAAGATGCCGTTCACGACGGAGTCAATCTGGAAGTAGGGCTTCGTCGCGGCCTCGTCGAGGTCGTACTTGGCCTTGCGGACCTTCTCGGCATAGTACCACCAGTCCCAGGGCTCGATCTTCGAACCGGCCGGCAGTTTGCCTTCCTTGACCTCCTGGTCCATCACGGCCTGCATGTCGGCGAGCTCCGTCCTGGCACGGGCCACGGCGGCCTTCATGATGCCGTCGAGGAAGTTGTCCACGGTCTTGGTGTCGCCCGCCATCTTGTTGGCAAGGATGTATGCGGCGGCGTTCGGGTAGCCGAGGATTTTCGCCTTCTCGGCGCGCAGGTCGAGCACCTCCAGCAGGAGCTGGCGGTTGTCGAACTCATTGCCGCGATGGCCGCGGGATGTGTACGCCTCGTTGTACTGGCGGCGCAGTTCGCGGTCCTCCGTGGAGGTCATCTTGTCGGGATAGGCAGCCACGCTGAAGCCGAATTTCTCGAGGAAATCGTTGGACTCGGCGAGGATGTTGTTGCCGATCTTCTGCGTCTTGGCAGCGATGTCGGCATTGATCTGACGCAGGCGCGCCTGCTGCTCCTCAGGCAGGCCGATGCCCTCGCGCTCGAAGGCGTCGAAGTGCTTCTTCAGCACGACCTGCTGCTCGCGGGTCAGGCCGCTCTGGTCGCCATGATAGACGGCAGCCACGCGGTTGTAGAGCGCCTTGTTGAAGGACATATTGTTCTCGTGCTCGCTCATCAGGGAGATGATGTCCTCCTCGATGGCGGCCAGCGCGTCGGTGCGGTCGGTCTCGGTGATGTTGTAGAACACGCCGACGACCTTGGAGAGGATCTCGCCGGAGAGCTCCAGCGGAGCGATGGTGTTCTCGAAGGTCGGCGCGTCCGGATTGGCCGTAATGGCGTCGATTTCAGCGACCTGCTGCTCGATTCCGGCCTGGACGGCGGGAATATAATCGGAAGGCTGAATCTTGTCGAACGGCGGAATGCCGTAGGGGGTGTCCCATTCCGTCAGGAAGGGGTTCACGCGGTTGTTGCAAGCTGTCATGGCAACAAAAAGGGCTGCGATAGCAAAAGCTTTTTTCATTTATTTACTGATTACTATATACGTGGGATAGTGGTCGGAGTAGCCGCCGATGAACTGCCCGCCGGAGAAGGTCCGGAAGGGCGTGCCGGCGTAGCGGCCCTCCTGTTGGACGAGGAACGGCGGGTTGAAGACGTAGCCGTAGTGCGTCTCGTCGCTCTTGAGGATGTGCAGGCTGCCCTGCGCATCGGTGTCCGTCAGGCAGCGGTTCACGAAGATGCAGTCGAAGATGTTCCACTCGCCGTGGTACTCCTCCGTGCCGAAACCGTCCTTGTGCATGCGCAGGAACGGGGAGAAGAGCTCGCCCTCGGCCATCTCTTCGATGGTCTCGCGGCCACGCAGGTAGTCCGTCATGCTGACATCCTCGGGGTTGTCGTTCATGTCGCCCATCACGACGATATTGATGTCCAGGTAGCGATTCTCGAGCGTGAAGATGTCCTCCCGGACAATCTCCGCGGCGCGGCAGCGCAGGTCGCTGCCCTTATTGCCCGTACGCGAAGGCCAGTGGCACACGTAGATGGCAAACAGCTCGTCATCCAGCACACCGCGCACACAGAGCACGTCGCGCGTCTTGAACTCGGCCTGCTCCTCCGGGGTCTTCTCAAAGACGATGCCGCTCGCGCTGTCGAAGTCGTAGGGCAGCGCGCGGACGTCCACCACCTTGAACGCATCCGGCCGGTAGAGCAGCGCGCAGTCGATACCGCGCACATCCGGGCTCTCCACGTGGACGAACCGGTAGCCGGCCTCAGCGATCTCCGGACGCGCCACGAGGTCCTCCAGCACGCGGTCGTTCTCGACCTCGGCGAGGCCCAGCAGCGCGTGCCAGCGGCCGTTCTTCTCCGCCATCGCGGCGATCACGGAAGCGATGTTGGAGAGTTTTTTCTCGTATTTTTCAGGCGTCCAGGCGTTCTCCCCCTCCGGGGTGAAGGCCAGGTCATTCTTGCCCTCGTCGTGCTCGGTGTCGAAGAGATTTTCGACATTGTAGAAGCCGACCACGTAGGTATCTTGGGAGGCAGTCTGAACGCAGGCCCCCATCAGGACCAGCGCAGCGATAACGTATAATAAGCGCTTGATATTCATATCTTACAAAGGTACAAATAAAATCCGCTAGTTGTTCCACCACCAGGCGGCGGGGGACTGGGATTCGACGGAGCGCTGCGCCTCCGCGGGAAGGTTCACGAAGAAGTCCAGGCCGAGCATTTCCTCCAGCGCATCCAGGCTCATCGCCCGGGCCTTGACAGCAGCGTGCGTATTCTCATATTTTCGGTGCTCGAAATAGAAGCCCACGCCAAGGTACTCCCCCGTTCCCGCGCCAAAGGATCCCCCTTTCTTGTACGCTAGGAGGGCCTTGAAGTAGCCCGTCGGCACCGTGACGTCCTTTCCCTCATTGTCCTTCACCTTCTCGCGGGCACCCCGCAGGTCTGCTCCCGTCACGACGTAAAGCGTGTCGCACTTGCCGGCCCAACTGCGGACCTTACCCTCCAGTGTCGCCCAGATCCCGCCGTTGAAATCGTGCAGCTGCGGGGTGATGTTCGTGCCGTAATACGTCTCGGCGTTCGCCCCGTAAGCATAGCGGTCGGCAGAAGGAATCTGATGGCCGCGGTCGTAGGTCTTGTTCTTCGAAAAACCGTGGTACAGGACGGCCTGGGCCTCCTCGGGGACCTTGGGATCCAGACCCCAGGGCTCCGGATCCGGGCGCGAGCCCGTCCCCCGCAAGCCGCTGTTCAGCGGATATGCGGCCCACACGGCCACGCGGGCCCGGGGATCAAAGCAGAAAGAATAATTCCGCAGGCGACGGTCCTGCGGCATCGGATGGTGGATGAAAACCAGGCCGGGCGTGTCCGTCGCCGGCAGTTCGAGCCACCGGCCCGGCGTATCCGCCTGGAGCTCCGCGCGAGGGTCCGTCAGGGAATCTCCACAGGAGCAAAGCGCCACCAGCAGGGACACTGGCAGCAGCAGGAAGCAGATATGCACGGCAACTCTCATCTTTCCGAAGGCCACAACGAGATAAAGATACGGCTTTTTCAGGAAAAAGAAAGCGGCCCGGAGGAACCGGGCCGCTAACTCATATCTTAAGTCCTGGACTAGAAGAACAGACGAGCGCTGAAGAGCATCTGCCAGGTGTTGAAGGTGCTGCGATAGGTCTTCACGGTCGGAGCGGTGAAGGTGTACACACCATTCTTGTACTCGAGAACGTTCTCCGTGCTGACCTGCTTGCACAGACCCCAATTGGAGTTGAGCAGGTTGGCGAAGTTGTTGATATCGACACCGATCTGCAGGGTCGTCGGCTTGTTCGCGATGTTCACGGTGAAGTCCTGGGCGATCTTGACATTGATGCGGCTCATCCAAGGAGCGACCTTGGCGCCACGCTCGGTGTACTGTCCGCGGCGGGAGTTGAGGTAGCCATCCTCCTCGATGAAGCGGATGAACTCAGCCTTGTTCTCGTCGCTGGAGAACTGCATCTTGGTCAGATCGTCAGCCGTCGGGACGTAGATCAGGTTGTAGGAACCGCCGATACCGGTCACATCGCTCTTGAGCGTGTAGGAGTAACGGGTGTAGGAGTAGTTACCCACATAGCAGTGGTTGTAGCCCTCGTAGAAGATACCGATGGTGGTGGCGAAGTTCTTACCCTCCTGGATACGCCAGCTAGCGTTGGCGATCACACGGTTCGGGGAGACGAAAGCGGAGTGGCCGAGCTCAGGCACGTTGGAGCCGTTGATGCTGTAGTTACCGCCGGAGAACAGGGAAGAAACCTGGTCGCCGTAGCCTTCCTGGATGGACTTGGAGTCGGCACGGGTGTAAGCAGCCATGAGGTTAAGACCGAACGGGAAGTTCTTGGACAGGGTAGCCGTCACGGAATAGTAGGTACCGTGGAGGTCGATGTTGGTCAGGTAGTACGGAGCAACCGTGCTCTTCATGCTGTTCTTGATGCCCTCGGAAGTCCAGTGGGTGCGAGGATTCGGCTCGCCAGGGAGCTGGACGCTGTCCTGGGTGTAACCCAGACGCTTGGCATAAACGCTGTTCAGGTCGTAGTTGAAGATACCTTCGACGGAAGCCTTGATGCCCCAAGGGAGCTCGGCGTCGATGGCGAGGGAGCTCTTCCAGGTGGTCGGCATCTGGAGGCTCTTGTCGAGGATGGTCGCACCGGTCGGGGCGGCGAGGTCCTGAGCCTTGAAGGTGCCACCGTAGATGTCCTTCAGGATATCCTCCACGTTGGCGTGGAAGTTCGGCGTGTTCGGGTTGGTGCCGTCGGTGTCGATGAACTGGGCCTGCAGGTTGTTGCTGTTGCCGGCCACGGAGACGATCCACACGAACGGGATACGGCCAGTGTAGAGGCCGCTACCGCCACGGACCACGAGCTTGCGGTTCTGGAGCACATCCCAGTTGAAACCGACACGCGGGCTGAGGTTCACGCGGGCCTTCGGCATATCAGCCGTGCTCAGACCAGCCAGGGACTGGCTATTCTCAGCGAGGGCGAGGAACTCCTTGTTCTCGTTGCCGGCGATGGTCGGGTAGAACGGGAGCTCGGCACGCAGACCGACGGTCAGCTTGAAGTAGTCGCTGAAGTTGATCTCGTCCTGCACGTAGGCGGAAACCTGGTGGTAGTCAAAGGACGGGTACACCTGGGCGAGGTCGTCGCGGTTGGAGTGGGTGATGGCGAAAGCGGACGGCTTGCCACCGGCCACGAAGGACTCCCAGCTGTTATAGACATAGTAGCCGAGACCACCCTGCATGTAACCGTTCTTCGTGTTGTCGTACTCGTACTGGAGACCGCCGATAAGGTTGTGAATACCGGCAGTGTAGGTGAGCTCGTCGGTGACGACGACGGTATGCACGTCGCGGAGGTTGCCATAGGTGAAAGGATCCGGACCGAAGGAGGTCAGGACGGCCTTGTTGGTACCATAGTTCTCGAGGATATCCACGGTCGGGAAGTTGCCGCCGACAAAGCTGCGCGGCTCGTTCTGGTGGGACCAGGTGGCGCGGAGCATGTTGGTGCCGCGACCGTCGAAGAGGCGGGAGTTGAGCTCAGCCGCAAGGGACGTGAAGTTGTTGTCGGTCGTGTAGCGGTTGGACTCGAAATACTGGGCGTACGTGGAAGTACGGCCGTAGGTATTGCGGTTGTACGGGTTCGGGTTGATCGGGTTCACCGAGTTGGACGGGCTGGAAGCCGACGCATTGTGCGTGTGGCTGAAACGGAGGTTCAGCTTGTTGTTGTCGTTGATGTTCCAGTCCAGACGGGCCAGCACCTTGTAGTCCGGGGTGCTGATGGAGTAGCCCTGGTAGCGGCCCGGGTTGTAGCCGTAGGTCTTGTCGAGGTAGCTGAGCACCTCATCCATGAACTGCTGGGTCGGACGGACGACGTCCTTGTTCGGCTCGAACTTCGGATCCACACGGCCGGAAGCCGTGCTGACCACCTTGCTGGAGCCAGGCACCACGTCGGAGCTGTACTCAGCGTTCACGAAGAAGAAGAGCTTGTTCTTGATGATCGGGCCGCCGACGGTGAAGCCAACGGTGTTGTCAAGGAAGTCGGTCTTGTTCAGATTCTCACCCTCCACCTTGTAGCCGCGGACGGCCTGGGAGGTATAGTAGTCATAAACAGAAGCGTGGAACTCGTTGGTACCGCTCTTGGTCACGGCGTTGATGGCACCACCGGTGAAGCCAGAGTGGCGGACGTCGAACGGAGTGATGTTGACACTCATCTGCTCGAGAGCATCCAGAGAGATCGGAGCGCCACCGGCAGGCAAGTTGGAGCCGATACCGAAAGCGTTGTTGAACGCGGCACCGTCAACGGTCACATAGGAGGAGCGGTAGTTACCGCCACCGATGGCGAGACCGTTGGAAGTGGAGGAAGCCTGCGGAGTAAGCTTCATCACGTCGTTCAGGCTGCGGCTGACGGTCGGGAGGTTACGCATCGTACCCTGGCTGACGGAGGTGCCGGCGCCGGAGCGGTGGACGTTCATGTTGGACAGGTTGCCGTCGGCCACGAACACGGCAGCCTCAAGGCTGATCGCGTCGTCTTCGAGGACGGTGTCCACCACGAGGGTCTCACCCAGGGGGGCGTAGAGATTCTGGTTCTCAACCGTACGGTAGCCCATCATTGAGACCGTGACGGTGTAAGGGCCGCCCGGGAGGACATTGTTGATACGGAAGCTACCATTCTTGTCGGTCAGGGCATAGTAGGTCGCAGCCGTCGGCTGATAGACCGCAATGACCGTGGCACCGGCGACAGCACCGTCCTTATCGGTAACGTGGCCGCCGAAAGAAGAGGTCGTCACCTGCGCAGCGGCAGAAACGACAAAAAGCATCGCTGCAATGGACAGCAACGCACTCTTGAATGCTTGTTTCATAACGTTAGTAATATGGTAAAATTGAATCACTTATATATCAATTTCATCAAAGCGGGTTCTCCCGCGCCGCAAAGATAGTTTACGATTTTGAATCAGCCAAGTTCTTTAACGATTTTTTATCAACAAATATTACTATCTTTGCGCCGAATTATAAACAAAACGAGGACAGATTTGACTGCTTGCAACCTCGTCAAAAATGCTAAAAAAGATGAACTACCTCTTCACATCGGAGTCCGTCTCCGAAGGTCATCCCGACAAAGTCGCTGACCAGATTTCAGATGCCATTCTCGACGAATTCCTCCGCCAGGACCCGGAGGCGCACGTCGCTTGTGAAACTTTCTGCACCGCCGGCCTGGTGGTCGTGGGCGGCGAGGTCAATTCCGAGCACGCCTACGTGGACATCCCCGCCACGGCACGTCGCGTGATCGAGCGCATCGGCTACACCAAGGCCGAGTACGGCTTCGACGCCGCTTCCTGCGGCGTCATCTCCACCATCCACGAGCAGAGTGCCGACATCGACCGCGGCGTGGACCGCGAGGAGCCGGACGAGCAAGGCGCCGGGGACCAGGGCATGATGTTCGGATACGCAAGCACCGACACCGAGGAGTACATGCCCCTCGCCCTGTCGCTCTCGCACAAGCTCCTGCAGACGCTCGCCGACATCCGGCACAACGAGCCGACGCTGATGCCCTATCTCCGTCCGGACGCCAAGTCCCAGTTTACCATCGAATTCACCGGCCGCCGCACCCCCGTGCGCGTGCACACCATCGTTCTGAGCACGCAGCACGATGAGTTCGACACCGACGACGAGCGCATGCGCGCGCGTATAGAAAAGGATGTCCGGGAGATCGTCCTCCCCCGTCTCATCAAGAGCCTGCCCGAGCGCACGGCGAAACTCTTCGACGGAACGGCCATCCTGCACGTCAACCCGACCGGGAAATTCGTGATCGGCGGCCCTGCCGGCGACACCGGCCTGACCGGCCGCAAGATTATCGTCGATACTTACGGCGGGCGCGGCGCGCACGGCGGCGGCGCCTTCTCCGGCAAAGACCCTTCGAAGGTGGACCGCAGCGCGGCCTACGCCGCCCGCTATCTCGCCAAGAACCTCATCGCCGCGGGCATCGCGGAGGAGTGCCTCGTGCAGCTCGCCTACGCCATCGGCGTGGCGGAGCCCGTGAGCGTCTATGTCGACACCTACGGCACGCGCCACATCGAGGCCTCCGACGCTGAGATCGCACAGAAGGTGCGCGAGCTTTTCGACCTGCGCCCGGCCGCCATCATCAAGAAGTTCGGCCTCAAGAATCCGATCTACGAGCCCACGGCCGCCTACGGGCACATGGGCCGTAAGCCGTATGTCAAGGACGGCATCCAGTTCTTCGGCTGGGAGCTGCTCGACAGCGTGGACCGCATCAAGGAAGCCTTCGGCTTATGAGTTCCAAAGACAAAAAGCCCCAGCAGATCCGCATCTCCAACAAGCGGGCGTCGTTCGACTACGAATTCCTCGAGGAGTACGACGCCGGCATCGTGCTCGTGGGCACGGAGATCAAGTCCATCCGCGCCGGCAAAGCCTCCCTCCAGGACGCCTACTGCTATTTCTCCGGCGGAGAACTCTACGTGCGCGGCATGAACGTCGCCACCTACTTCTGGGCGTCCGCCTGGAGCAGCCACGAGCCGCTACGCGACCGCAAGCTCCTGCTCTCCAAGCGCGAGCTCAAACATCTCGCGCAGGCGGTCAAGACCAAGGGTCTGACCATCGTCGCCGTGCGCCTGTACATCAACGACGGCGGCTTTGCCAAGCTGCACATCGCCCTCGCCAAGGGTAAGAAAGAGTACGACAAGCGCGCGACCATCAAGGAGAAGGACATCCGCCGCGAGATGGAAAGAGAATAGCCATGCCCCGCTTCAAGCATAGCATCGTCGCCGAGCTGCCCGCCCCCGAGCAGCTGGACCTGGCGCTGCTCGCGCGCGACTGCGCGGACGGTGCGTGCGACCTCATCGTCGTGCTCGGCCCCACGGCCTCCGGCAAGACGCGCTACGCCGTCTCGCTCGCCGAGCGGCTGGGCGGGGAGATCATTTCGGCGGATTCCCGCCAGGTCTATCGCGGGATGGATATCGGCACGGGCAAGGACCTCGCCGAATACGGCTCCGTCCCCTACCACCTGATCGACATCGCCGAACCGGGCATGCAGTACAATGTCTGGCAGTTCCAGCAGGACTTCCTGCGCGCGTACGCCGACATCCGCCGGCGCGGCGCCGTGCCCATCCTATGCGGCGGCACGGGCATGTATATCAACGCCGTCACGCGCGGCTACGATTTCTCCGAAAAGACGCCCTTGAGCGCCGCCCGGGAGGACATTTCCCGCGAGGGCTTCCCGCAGCGGCCTTTCTTCATTGGCACGCTGGTGGACCGCGACACGCGCAACGCGCGCATCGACGCGCGCCTGGACGCCCGCCTGCAGGAGGGCATGGTCGAGGAGATCCGCGGCCTGCTGGAGCACGGCGTTCCCGCCGAGGCGCTCATCTCCTATGGACTTGAGTACAAATTCGTTACCCTCTACCTGCAAGGCGAGCTCTCTTTTGCTGAAATGCGCGAGAAGCTCGCCACCGCGATCCATCAGTTCGCCAAGCGGCAGATGACCTGGTTCCGCGGGATGGAGCGCTCCGGCGCCGTCATCCACTGGGTGGAGGTCTAATTTTACTGATTATTAAAAAAGAAAAGGCAGCGGAATCAACCGCTGCCTTTTCAAATGCTTATACTTTAGCCAACCTAGTTGTTGGGGACAAAGTAGTCATACAGGGAGTAACCAAGGCTTCCTTTGGTGACATAGTACTGGACCGCGATGAAGCAATAGCCATCAGCGTAGATGCCACTTTCATAACCCATATCGGTAATATAGGCATCATCACCCTGCCAGTAACCAAAGTCACGCGCGCTAACGGTACCATAAGAACCATAGGTGAAAGGAAGCTTCTGCTCCGGGATGCGGAAGAAGGTGTACTTGCCCTTGGAGCCCGTACCTTCCATGTCGATGGTCTGGAACGTGAGTTTCGTACCAGGGCCAAAGGCACCCTTGATGCGATAGAGCGTCGGATCCGTGGCGTGGCGCTGGAGGACAGCCGGGAAGCTGGCTGCGCCGGCAGCCTTCTGAGCGGTCGCGTTCTTGATCTTATACGTTCCCTCGATGCTCGTGGTCGTATCCCAAGGAATACCATCGAAAGTCGTAGCGCTCATCGTCTTGTTGGTGCCGTCGGACGCCACGACAGAGATGTCATAGACACCCGCCATGTCGGTGATAACGGTCTCGAAAACGCCCTCAGCAGGGATGGTAATCTGCGTACCCTCAGCAATCACCTTGTTGATATAGGCATCCTCGCCCTTGGTGGCGATTTCGGCCAGTTTGTCGGCCTTCTTCTCCACCAGATAATAAGCCTGGGTCGCTTTGCCGTTGCTGACGAAGCGGACGCGCTGATCCGTATCAGCGTCATACTCGGAGGACGGCGTATAGTGGTACGGCGTCACGACCGGGAAGGCATCGTTGCCCGGGACAGTGCCGATCTTCTCCGTGCAGGAAGCAAGGGAAAGTGCGGCGACTACCGTTGCAAGAATATAGATATACTTTTTCATACTTCGATACTGATTAAGGATTTACCAGACATAAAGGTCGGAATCTCCGCTAGGAGCCACCGGCTCGGGGTTGTTGGTGCAGGAGAAGTTGTAGTTCGTCTCGGTCTGCACGATGCAGAGGTTCATCCAATCCGGCGTGTGGTCCACGTTGTAACGATACTTCGTGACGTGGTTGGTGCCCGCATAGCTACGGATCACGCCCTTCTGGAGACGCTTGACATCCTTGGTTGCCAGACCTTCGCCCCAGAACTCGATGCGGCGCTGCCACCACACTTCGTTGATGAAGGTGCCGGAGGCCGTATTGTAGTAGGCGTCGGTATGTGTGCCGTACACATAGTCAGCGTCACGGGTCTTGGCGAAGGCGGTCAGCAGGGCGATACCTTCAGCCTCGTTCTGACGGCCGGCGGCCTCAGCCTCGATGAGGTACATCTCCTCGACGCGCATCATCGGGACAGCCACGACGAAGCCGATGTACTGGTTGTCGCGTCCGGCCTCACCACCGGCAGTACGGAACTTGAGGTTCATACCGCCAACGGTCTGGAAGTCAGTACCCTGAGCGTTGTTATAGAGCCAATCACCGTGGTTGGAGTAGGCACCGAGAGCGTCGATTGCATCGTCCTCATCCATCTCATCGATGGCGAAGTCCACAAAGCACTTCTTGCGGAAGTCGGTCGCAGGGACGGTCTCATAGAGGTGACGGTCGATGTAGATCGGACGGCCATAGCTGGCGGCGTAACCACAACCAGAGGTGTTGGGGTTGATCTCCATGCACATCCAGGAACCCCAGCTGGAGTCACCATCGTTCTTCTGGATGTTCGGATCGTCGGACTTGTAGGTCACACCCAGCATCCAGGAGTCGTTCGGCGTGTTGAAGCCGGTCTCCCAGTTGGTGTAGGCGTCCTCATCCATGATCGTGTAGCCGGCCTGAGCCTTCTTGGCATACTCCTGGGCGTTCTTCCACTCACCCATCAGCAGGTAAGCACGGGCCTTGAGGCCATAGACGCAGGACACGTCAGGAGTATAGACATCGGAGCGCTTGTAACCGGCGAGGTAAGCCTCGGCGAGGTCAAGGTCAGTGATGATCTGAGCGAAGATCTCAGCGTTGGTCGCACGCGGGTTGTCGGCGAGCTGCTCAAGGGTGGTCGTCTCGACAACGAGCGGAACGGTCTCGACGGAGGCGTCCACATAGCACGGCTTCGTGGCGAACATCTGAGCAAGGTCCATATAGAAGTAAGCGCGATAGAAGCGGGCGATACCGGCACCGACGACCTTGTCGGCCTCAGGATCCTCGCCAGCGAGGCTGATCACGTTGTTGCAAGCCTTGATCCAGCTGTAGTAGAAGGTCCAGGCATACTGGCTGTTGGCCCAGGTAGGGCCGAGGTGGTCGATGCAGTACCAGCTGTTGAACCAACCGTTGGTCAGAGCAGGCTGGACGAGGTCGTTACCCATGGAGTCCCAGCGGATGAAGAACGAAGGCAGACCGAAGTCGTACGCGTTGGTGCTGGTAGGGGCATAGACGAACTGACCGACCAGGGTGGACGTGATGGCATCCACGAACTTGTCAAAGGAGCCCGGGGCGGCAGCCACCTGATTGGCGGTGGCAGTGCTGCCTGCAGGGAAGGACTCCTGGATGCAACCGGCTGCAAGCACGAGGGTGCTGGCGGCTGCCAAGACAGTTTTGACTATATTTTTCATATTATTATATCCTCCTCAAATTAGAAAGTGACCTGGATGCCACCAGAAATATTGCGGACAGGGGAATAAGTATTGACCGTAGCGGTGCTCGACATGGAAGAGCGCGGGTCAAAGCCCTTACGGGCGGAGATGTAACCGAGGTTCTCACCCACAGCGTAGATACGGATGCGGCTGATGTGCTTGTCGATGCCGAGGCGGCGCACAGGCACGTTGTAACCAACGGAGAAGGACTGGAAGTTGATGTAGCTCGCGTTGGTCAGCCAGCGGCTGGAACCGGCGGCTGCGTCGGAGTCACCGAACTGCCAACGAGGGATGGTGCTGCCGGTGTTGGTCGGGCTCCAAGCCTTGAAGATATCCGTGGAGTAGTTGTAGCCACCGTCGGAACCGGAGGTAGCCGGGGTCATCAACTTAGCATAGGTGTTGTCGAGGATACGGCCACCGATCTGATAGTCGAAGCTGGCGGACAGGTCGAAGTCCCAGATACGCAGGGTGGTGCTGATACCACCGAAGAACTTCGGAAGCATGGAACCCAGCGTATAACGGGTCGCCTCACCGATGTGGGTGGTGGTGCCGGAGTGCTTCTTACCAGGCTGGTTGGTAATCGTGGTAGCGGCGTTGCCGAGGGAGCTCAGGTCCTCATCGTACCAGTAGAGAGCCTCACCCTGATCGTTGACACCAGCGTACTCGTAGTTCATGTAGTTGCGCATCTCGCCGCCCGGGGTCCACCAGTAGGTGCTCTCATAGTAGCCACCGTTCTTGCCCATCTTGGACTCAGGGAGCTTGAGGATGACAGCCTTGTTGGTAGAGATGTTGCCGGCGATGGTCCACTCCACGTTGCGGGTGCGGACAGGCACAACAGTGAGGGAAAGCTCGAGACCCTTGTTGGCGATGTCACCGATGTTACCATAGTAACCACGGGAACCGGCAGACTCAGGGATGGAGATCCAGAAGAGCAGGTTGGCGGTCTTCTTGTAGTAAGCATCGAGGCTACCAGCCACGCGGCCGCGCCAGAAGCTGAACTCGAGACCGATGTTGGAGTTGGTCGTGGTCTCCCAGGTAATATTCTCGTTACCGATCGTATTGAAGGAAGGCGTCATGTCCGTATCGGAGGACTTGCTCAGGGAGTAAGTGTCGATGTAGGCGTAGTTGGTGATGGCATCGTTACCCTGCTGGCCGATGGAGGCCTTCAGTTTCAACTGGTCAACCCAGGATGCACCGGCCATGAAGGACTCCTTGGAGATGATCCAGGCGCCACCGACGGACCAGAAGTTACCCCAACGGTGGTTCGTGGCGAATCTCGAAGAAGCGTCACGACGATAGGAAGCGGAGAGATAGTAACGCTTGTCGAAGTCGTACTGAGCGCTCAGGAAGTAACCCTCCACATTGTACATGGAAGAAGAGGAGGAGGTGCCGGAGTAGAGCACGTTCGCGAAAGCGTTGACCTCAAGGATCTCCGGGGAGAAGCCGCCCTGGGCGGTGATACCCTGGGAATTCGTCGTGGTCTTGTAGTACTCGTGACCAAGCATCACGTTGATATAGTGACGGTTGAAGGTGTTGACGTACGTGAGCGTCTGGATGTTGTTGGTGCGCACGGAGGTGCTGCTGGACTTGTAGAGCTCACCATTCACACCGACCTTCGGGCCGTAGAACGGGTTGTCGTATTTGGTGGTCAGCGTGCTGCCCCAGTTGACGGTCGTGGACACGTTCGCATGGAGATGCGGAGTGATGTCGATGTCCACGGTGAAAGTACCGTTGAGCTGCTTGCCATTGCTCTGAGCCACGTTGTAGCGGTTGGAACCGAACGGGTTACCGGTCTGCATGAAGCCACGGCCGACGCCGTAGTTCGTAGCGGCCACACCGTAGTCATACTGCTCGTGACCGAAATCATCGGTGCGGATGACCGGGTTGCCGGCGTTGTCCAGCACGCGGACGTAAACCGGATAGATCGGAGCGATGAAGGTGGTGTAGTACATCAGGTTCGTGGAGCCGAGGTCGGTACCCATGTTCGGGTTGGACTTCTGGGCGGAGTTCACGAAGCCGACGTTGGCGCCGACCTTGAGCCAGTTCTTGACCTGGTAGTCAGCACGGACGCGGGCGCTAAGGCGCTGATAACCGGAGTACTCGATGATACCATCCTCATTGAGGTAGCCCATCGAAGCGTAGAAGGAAGAACGGTTGGTGCCACCATTGATGGAGACATTGTACTCCTGACGGACGGCGTTCTTGTAAGCAAGGTCACGCCAGTTGTCCGGCTGCATATAATAGGTCTCGCCGTTGAACTTGTAGCTGCGGCCGAGCGTAGCGTTCGGATTGATCTTACCGTTGGTGCCGATGAGCAGCTGCCCGTCGGGAACGGTGTACACATTGTATCCGAGGTGGGTCAGCATTTCGGAGTTGGCAGCAGCGTTGGCCGCTTCAATCGTCTCACCCTGACCATAATAGTGATAGTTGTAGAGCTGAGCGTAGTAAGCCTCGTAGAACTGGGCGGGATCAGTGATCACGTCGTGGTCCACGACGGCGCGGGAGTTGACACCCACGCGAGCGTCGAAGTTGACCTGAGCGTCAGCGCTGCGGCCGCGCTTGGTGGTCACGAGGATGACACCGGCGGCACCACGGGCACCGTACAGGGCAGCGGAGGCGGCGTCTTTCAGGACGGTCACGGACTCAATGTCGTTCTGCGGGATGTTGGTCAGGCTGGCAGGGTACGGAGCGCCATCCACGATGATGAGCGGGTCCATGGAAGCCTGCACGGATGCGAGACCACGGATGTTGATGTTACCGGAACCAGCACCCGGAGCGCCGGAAGCGCCCTTGATCTGGAGACCAGGAACGGAACCCACCAGGGCGTTGGTCACGTTGGTCGTGGCACGCTTCTGGAGATCGTCGGACCGAACCACGGCAGCGGAGCCGGTGAAGGCTTCCTTGGTCGTGGAACCGAAAGCAACGACGATGGTCTCGGCGAGTGCTTCGAAGTTCGGTTCGAGGACGACGTTGATGACGGACTTGCCGGCGATCGCGACGTCCTGGGTGGTGTAACCCACTGCCGAGATCTCAAGCGTGCCGTTGGCCGGAGCCGAGATGGTGTAGTTGCCATCCGCGTCGGAAGAGACACCATTCGTCGTGCCCTTGACGACTACGGAAGCAAACGGAACACCTTCGCCGTTCGATGCATCTTTCACAGTACCCTCCACCCGGACATTCTGGGCGGAAAGAGCGACTGCGATCAGCATGAAGACGGTGCTGAAGAACAGTTTTGCTTTTTTCATAAGCAGATACTTTAATTAAACAATAAACTATACTAACCTATATTTAGTTTCATGTAAGCCATGCAACGCGCCAAACTAAACGAGGGTTTATTTAGCAATAAGCAACAAACGGGCGCAATGTCGGAATAATTTTTTTAAAATCCAAATTTGTAATCACGTAACAAATTGAGCCAAAGAGCGAATTTGGGGGCAAAATCGGAAGAATCCGCGAGTTTTGAAGATTTTAAATTTCGGATTGTAAGTATTTTTTTTGATTTCCTTCCAAACATTAATATTTTATTTTTTTAATAAAAGCACCGAGTGCGGTTAACCGACTGATTTCAAGTAACTTGAAAGGGTATTCCGATGTACCCCATAGTCTCGCGCTACTGCTTGCAAACTGTCACCTGAGGCCAATCTTTTCTGGATTTCAGGCAGATCTTGAAGCAGCGCCGCCCTTTGTTTAAAGCTTCCCTTGGGCCGCCCCAATGTGACTCCCGCAGCCTTTCGGTCTGCCAATGCTTCCCGGGTCCGCTGCGAAATCAGATTTCGCTCAATTTCCGCCGCCAGCGCGAAAGCGAAAGCGATGATCTTCGAGTTAATATTATTATTAAGGTCAAAATTATCCTTGATGGTGTGAATCCGGATACCGCGGGCCGCACAATCATTCAAGATAGACATTATCATCAGCATATTGCGCCCCAGGCGCGATATCTCCGTACAGACCAGTAAATCCTCCGGCCGCAAACGCCGGATAAGCCGTCCCAGCTTACGCTTAGATGGCGTTACAGTTCCGGATACTGATTCCCGTTCCCACTTATCAATGGTCACACCTTGCCGAATTGCCCAATTCCGGATCTCATACTCCTGGCTGGACCCGGATTGCTCTGCCGTGCTGACCCTAATGTATGCATAAGTCATAATTCGTTTTTGGTTTTTTCGTCAATGTTACAAATAAACCCTCGTTTATTTGGTCAGGCAGATAAGGAGAAACTAAACAAGGTTAGTATAGTTTATTGTTTAATTAAATGTAATGCTTATGAAAAAAGCAAAACTGTTCTTCAGCACCCTGTTCGTGCTGATCGCAGCTTCCCTTTATGCCCAGAACATTCAGGTGAAGGGAACCGTGATCGACGCGCAAACGGGTGAAGGTGTTCCGTTCGCTTCCATCGTGGTTAAGGGTTCGACCCAGGGCGCCTCTTCCGACGCCGATGGCAACTACTCTATCACCGTGGCATCCAACGCGACACTCGAATTCTCCTCCGTCGGTTATCAGACCAAGGACATCAATGTCTCCGGAAAAAGCACCATCAATGTCACGCTTGATCCAGACTTTGAATCTCTGGCTGAGACCATCGTCGTTGCCTTCGGCACGACCACCAAAGAAGCGTTCACCGGTTCTGCCGCTGTGGTCAAATCCGAAGACCTGCAGCGGCGCGCTACGGCCAACGTGACCAACGCCCTGGTCGGTTCCGTCCCGGGCCTGCAGATTAAGGGTGCATCCGGCGCGCCGGGTGCAGGTGCCGGCGACATCAACGTCCGCGGTATCGCTTCCCTTTCGGCCTCCACTTCTCCGCTTATCATCGTGGACGGCGCTCCGTATCCTGCCAGCCTGACCAACATCCCGCAGCAGGACATCGAGTCTATCACCGTTCTGAAGGATGCAGCTTCCGCCGCCCTGTACGGTGCCCGTGGTGCTGCCGGTGTCATCCTCGTGACCACCAAGCGCAGCCGCTCCAATGACGCGCAGGTCAACTTTGATATGCGCATCGGCGTCAACAGCCGAGGCATTCAGGATTATGACGTCATCACCGATCCGGCTGAATTCTACGAGGCCTACTACTCCTTGATATATAACTACTATACCTCTCGAGGTACTGCCGCCGAAACGGCGAACAGCAACGCTAATCGTCTGACCTTGAATCACCTCGGGTACAACGTCTTTACCATTCCCGACGGGCAGTTGCTCATCGGCACCGACGGCAAGATCAATCCGAACGCTACGCTCGGTCGCAGCTACAAGTTCAACGGCGAGACCTATTACATGCAGCCGGACAATTGGACTGAGCTCGCTTACAAGAACGCCGTTCGTCAGGAGTACAACGTCTCCATCAACGGCGGGAATGACCGCGCCAGCTTCTATGCTTCCGCCGGCTACCTCAACGAAGACGGTATCATCGAGTACTCCGGCTACCAGCGCTTCACCGCCCGTATTCGCGCTGACTACCGGGTCAAGAAGTGGCTCAAAGTCGGTGCCAATGTGGGCTTCACCCAGTCCAAGCAGCAGGCCAATCCGAACATGGATACCAACTGGGGCTCTACGAACCTGATGTACTACACGACCTACATCGCTCCGATCTATCCGGTCTATGTCCGCGTGCTGGACAACGCCGGCAACCCGGTCATCCGCACCGATGCCTACGGCCGCGAGCAGTATGACTACGGTGTGTCCGCTACGAACTACGGCGTCGGCCGTGGCTTCATGCAGACCGGTAACCCGTTCGGCTCCAACCGCTACAACAAGAGCTACAACGAAGGACGTAACCTCACCGGTACGTTCACCGCTGATATCGACATCACAGACTTCCTCAAGGCGACTGTCCAATCGACCGTCAACTGGGGCAGCACGCTGACCACCAAATACGACAACCCGTACTACGGTCCGAAGGTCGGCGTAAACGGCGAGTTGTACAAGAGCGCATCCAACAACCTGCGCTTCAACCACCTCCAGACCCTTACCTACTACGATACTTTTGGCCGTCACAACATCAACGTGATTGCCGGCCACGAGTACTATAAGCAGGAAGGCAAGAGCCAGGGCATCACCGCCCAGGGCGGTTTCTCTCCTGAGATCCTGGAGGTCAACGCTTTCGCGAACGTCCTCTACTCGGGCACGACCTCCAGCTCTACCGCCTACAACGTGGAAGGCTACTTTATCAGCGCCCAGTACGACTTTGACAAGAAGTACTACGCTTCCGCTTCCTTCCGTCGTGACGCTTCTTCCCGCTTCGCCGTTCAGCGTCGCTGGGGCAACTTCTGGTCCGTCGGCGGCGCCTGGATCATCTCCAAAGAGAATTTCATGCAGAACGCATCCTGGATTGACCTCCTCAAGCTCAAGGCCTCCATCGGCCAGCAGGGCAACGACGGTATCGGTGATTTCTCTTATATCGACACCTACAGCCTGAGCCAGGCCACCACGACCACGATGTCTCCGAGCTTCCGTCGCATGGGTAACCCGGACATCACCTGGGAGACCACGACCAACTCCAACATCGGTCTCGAGTTCAGCTTCTGGAAAGGCCGTTTTTCCGGAAACCTTGATGCTTACTACAAGAAGACCGCCAACCTGCTCTTCAGCATCTCCGTGCCGGAGTCGGCGGGCACCCGTGCCTACTATGGCAACGTCGGTGACATCGCCAACCGCGGTCTCGAGTTCTCCTTCAACGTCGTTCCGGTCCGCACTCGCAATGTCGAATGGAGCATCGCCGGCAACATTTCCACCAACTATGCCTGGATCATCTCCCTGCCGGAGGACAAACTCGCCGGTGAGGAAGGGTACTACGAGAGCAACTACTGGTGGACTCCTGGCGGCCCGCTCCGCGACTACATGACCTATGAGTACGCCGGCTTTGATCCCCAGACCGGCCAGGCGCTCTACTGGTATGATGAGGATCTGAGCCCTGCCGGCGGCAAGGTCACGTCCAACGTTACCAACAAGCCGGGCAAGAAGCACTCCGGCACGACCACGACGACCGGCCAGGCCTCCCGCTACACCCATGGTTCCATGCTTCCGAAGTTCTTCGGCGGCCTGAGCACGTCGCTCCGTATCGGAAACTTCGACATCAGCGCTTCCTTCGACTATCAGGTCGGCGGCAAGATTACGGATAACGTGTACGCCAAGTTGATGACGCCTACGGCCAAGACTTCCGATGCCGGTTACAACTACCACAAGGATATCTTCAAGTCCTGGACGCCGACCAACACCGACACGAATATCCCTCGTTGGCAATATGCCGACTCCTACACGATGGCCGGCGACCGTGCCCTGACCGATGCCAGCTATTTTAACTTCCAGTCCTTCGCCGTTGGCTACAACGTGCCGGTCCGCAAACTCGGCATCGACAAAGTCGTCAGCAAGATCCGCATCTACGCCGTCGGTGAAAATCTCGGATTCATCTCCGCCCGCAAGGGCTTCGACCCGCGTGCCTCTTTCTCTGGCACTTCTTCAACCAATGTTTACTCGCCCGTCCGCAACATCTCGGGTGGTATCCAGGTTACTTTCTAATTTGAGGAGGAAATGATTATGAATAAAATACTGAAACTCTCTCTGGTCTCGATCTGCACGCTGACGCTTGCCGTCGGCTGCATCAAGGAGACTTTCCCCCAGACGAGCTATGTCACGAGCGAGCAGGCTCAAGTCCCGGGTGCTACGGATCGTTTCGTTGATGCCGTGACCACCCAGCTGGCCGGCTTCCCGACCTACGGCGGCGGCACCGACGCCAACGACTTTGGTTACCCGCGTTTTTTCATTGCGTGGGATTCGATGGGTCAGGATCTTGTGCAGGCCAATATGACCAACGGCTGGTTTGACAGCTGGTATTCCATCCGCAGTCTTGGTCCGACTACCGCCAACAGCCAGCATGCCTGGACGTTGCTGTACAAGGCTATCAAGAACTGTAACGCCGTCCTGGCCAGCGCCGGTGCCGAAGTGGCTGACGCGGCAAAGCCGGGTGTCGGACTCGCTCTTTTCTACAGAGCCTATTTCTATCTCGACCTGGCTCAGATGTATGCCAACAAACCTTACTACGTTGACGCTACTGCAGAGACCGTACCCTGGGTTGACGAGAATACCACAGTTGAGGGATTATACCAGAATCCCCGTCTCTCGAACAAGGACATGTTCGCCAAGATCATCGCCGATCTTGACCTTGCAGAGGAGTATCTGACCGGTGTCAAGCGCAAGGACAAATTCACCCCGGACGTCTCCTGCGTGTATGGTGTCAAGGCTCGCGCTTACCTGCTGATGGGCACCTGGGACAAGGCTGAAGAATATGCCAAGAAGGCCCAGGCCGGTTATAAGCTGATGGACGAGGCCACCTACACGGACCGAGCCACCGGTTTCAACACGCCGAATGCATCCTGGATGCTCGCCCTGACTTTCAAGTCCGACAACCCTTGTATCCAGAACAACGACGCCGACTCCTCCTGGGGCTCCTGGATGGTTATGGAAATCAATCCGGAGACCTCCGGTTGCGGCTATGCTGCCAACTATGGTCGTCCGATCCACATCGACCGCCATCTTTACGAGACCGTCCCTGCGACCGACTTCCGCAAGAAGTGCTTCGCCGATTTCGCCATTGATGAAATGTCCGAAGAGGACGCGCTCGTCGCCCTTGAGGCTTATACCGATCATCCGGACTGGATTTATGGCTCCAATGTCGGCAACGGCAATCCTAACGGCGGAACCAACTTCAAGTTCCGCGCAGCCGGCGGTGCAGCCGGCCAGGACAACCAGTACATCGGTTTCACGATGGCTGTTCCTCTGATGCGCGTTGAAGAGATGTACCTCATTGAGGCTGAAGCCGCCGGCCGTCAGAACGAGGCGCGCGGCATCGAGCTCCTGACCGCTTTTGCCAAGACCCGTGATGCCAACTACGTTTACGGACAGCACAACGAGGCCTACTACAACACTTCTACCAGTGCATTTGTCAACGAGGTGTGGTGGCAGCGTCGTATCGAGTTCTGGGGCGAAGGTTTGGCCACCAAGGACATCAAGCGCCTCCAGAAGGGTATCATCCGCAGCTATCCGGGCACGAACCATGTTGAAACCTATCGTTACAACAAGGAGACCACTCCGGATTGGATGAACCTCTGCATCGTCCAGACCGAGACCAACTACAACAAGGGATTCTCCACTAACAATCCTGAGCCGGATTACCCGACTTATGATTCTCCGGAGGTGACGAAGTTCTAAAAAAACGTAAAAAAGGGAAAGATTTCACAATTACCCCCTGACATTGCTTACAGGTTCTTGGATTTCCAGGAACCTGTTTTCATTTTTACCAAACGAGACGAAAGACGATTATTTGAATTTTAGATAATCTATTAGAATTTTAGATTATTTTGTATATTTGCATTTGGAAGAAGTATGAGAATCAAGCATAGAGCAATGACAAAAATACAGAACGAGGTCCAATACCATTCCGCTATGCAGCGGATTGAAGAGCTCCTGAAGGTGGTTGATGACAACACACCCAAGGATGACGTGAGGAGCGTCGAACTGGTACTCCTCTCCGACCTGGTAGCCGATTACGAAGACGAGCACTACCCCATCAAGAAGCCAACGCTTATAGAAGTACTGAAACTCAGAATGTTCGAGATGGGGCTCAGCCAGAGCGCCCTGGCGTCAAGGCTTGGAATGAATCAGTCCAAGATCAGCGAGATTCTGTCCGGCAAAAGTGAGCCCACCCTCAAGCAGGCAAGGAGAATCTCCCAGGAATTGGATATCAGCCCGGCAGTTGTGCTGGGAGTATAAAAGTAGAACTATGAAAAAAGCATTGTTTCTTCTGATCATGATGCTGGCCGCGCAGGTCGCGCTTGCGCAGGCCGTATCGTCCCTGCTGATCCCGGCCGACGCCCGCGCACTCGCGATGGGTGGCGTGGCCCAGCCGAAAAATGCGTCCACGCTGGACATCCAGGGCTTCTATGGAATGTGGGCACCGAAGAGCGCCGGCAGTTCCGTATTCGGCGGTGAAGCGTTTACCCGGGTAAGCGACCGCGTGGCGCTGAGCGTCGAAGGCCGCTTCTTCGCCCACAAGCCGTATGACATCACCACCCCGCAGGGGCAGGTGACGGGCAGTTTCACACCCGGCGACTTCTTCGCAGGTGCGGGCGTGGCGGTGGATTTCACCAAGGCTTTCGGGGCTACGCTCAAGGCGCGCTACATTTCTTCCGCGATTGCGGCGGATGCCCGGGGCAGCGCCTTCTGCGCTGATTTTTCCATTGATTACAAGGGCGCCGTCGCCTTCGCTTCGGCGGGCGTGCGCAATCTCGGCTCCCGGATCAATTACGGTGGCGCTTCTTACGCGCTGCCGGCATTGGCCGCTGTCAGCGGCGGGGTCCGACCGGTGGACGGGCTGACGGTGAACGCCGAAGTGGATTACCTGTTCACAGGCGCTCTGATGGCCGGCGTGGGCGTGGAATACACCTTGATGGATGTCGTGTCGCTTCGCGGTGGTTTCCATTATGGCGACGAGGTCAAAGCCATCCCGATGTACGCTTCGCTGGGCCTGGGCCTCCAGTTCGCGGGCGTTCACCTCGACGCCACCTTCCTGACGGCCTCGCAAACCCTCGGCAACACCCTGATGTTCGGGCTGGGGTACAGCTTCTAGATTCGCCGGTCGGTGCCGGCGAATGACGAATGGTCGGTGCCGGCGAATGACGAAAAGGTCAAGCCGATATAATGAAAAGAATTAAACAATCGTTGCATTAAAAATATATCAACCGAACGGTTGATTTTTCGAATAGTATTACTATCTTTGCGTCAGCATGTTATATGATTTGATTTTCCCTTCGACCCCGAAGGAGCTACGTGAAACGACCTGCGTCATTGCCGCCTCCGTCTTTGACAGGGACGAGCTAAAGTCATTCGGTGTTGCCGACAGCGCCTATGACTTCAACCCTGCATTTTGCGACATGAATGAGTTTGATAAGCTCTTTGCATTATGGTCTTCCCCGGCCTATCTGGTCGAATTCTATGAGGAGCACGCCACGTACTTTGAGAATGAATATTGGACCGGAATCACCATAACTCGTTTTGTATTCGACACAAGAAAGTCCGTTCCACACATCAAACGCAATTTCCAACAGGCTATTGAATCTGGAACCATATCAGACATCGCCCAACCTTTGGAGACAACCGACAAGCAGATGCGCCCCTACAAGAGCATTCGGGTTAAGTTTAAAGAGGGAAGCATATTGAATCGGTTCGCTTTCCGAATCTACGCTGTTGAAGTCGAAGAGAATAAGTGTTATGTGATTACTGGTGGAACCATTAAGATAGTATGGTCTATGGAGGATGCAGACAACACAAAAGTTGAATTAAACAAGATACGTTACGTTTACCACGAACTACAATCGAATCAAGTCGAAACGAAGGATACCTTTATTGAGTATCTTCTAAAATAAGTTCGCTTATGGCAAGAACGGGTAAAATCAGGCAAACCTCAAATTGGATTGCGCAAACAAAATATGAGCTTGAGCACGAGGAGGAGATCCTTGCGCGAACTGCTATCATCCTTCAGCTTTTGTCCTATATGAAAGAGCATCAGCTGAACCAGAAAGAGTTGGCCGCCCTGCTTGGGGTCTCGGCACAGTATGTCAATAAGCTTCTCCACGGACAGGATTTTGATTTGAAAATATCCACAGCACTCCGCTACAGCCGTATTCTGGGCATTCCTTTAATCATTGTCCCGGGAGTCAACGACAATATCTCCTCCATTAATTATTGTCCGGTGCAATAGATTTGACTGATATGAAGCAAATTATCTCTGAAGAACAATACACCTCCGCCATGCAGCGTATCGATGAACTTTTGAAGGTTGTGAACGATGATACACCCGAACACAACGCAGAGTTCATAGAACTTAAAGCACTGTCTGATCTTGTGGCGGACTATGAGGACAAGTACTATCCTATCCGCAAGAGGTTGCCAGATTAAGCAGAATCTGCTATATTTGCCATGCTATGAAGATGAAAAACGGGTTTCTGACGGTGCTCCTGACAGGGCTGTGCTTCGCCGGCTGCGAGAAGCAGCTGACCGTGGTGGAGCAGACGGAGCAGCAGAAAACCTGGTTCTACGTCAATACATTCGCGTTCAATGGTTTAAATACGTACTATCTTTGGAAGGAGGAAGTCGCGGCGGAGCTCAAAAACTGGAAGACCACCGATGATCCGTTCGCCAAGGTGCAGGCCGTCCGCTACAAGGACGACCACTGGACCTTCCTTTCGGACGATTTCAATAGCCTCTACGGCGCTACGACCGGCTACCGGAAGACTTACGGATTCGGATTCGGCATCGCGGCGATGCCTGACGACGAGACCGTGTGTGTTGTCGTGACCTACACCTATGCCGGTAGCCCTGCTGAGAAAGCGGGCCTGAAACGCGGGGACATCATCACAGAGCTGAACGGCAGCCCGATCACGCGCCAGGACTATTCCACCGTCATCAACCAGGCGATCCGCCAAAGCGACCAGGTGACCCTCGGATTGCGTTCCGGAGCATCCATCCAGCTGACTGCCAAGGAGATGTACGAGAATCCCGTCCTGCTCAGCAAGATCTTCGACTGCGGCGGCAAAAAAGTGGGCTACCTGGTCTATACCAACTTCACGCTGGACTCCTACAAAGACCTGATCGACGCCTGCACCGCTTTCAAGAAGGCCGGCGTCAGCGAGCTGATCTTTGATCTGCGCTACAACAACGGCGGATACGTGATCGCGGAGCAGTTCGTTGCGTCGATGCTGGCGCCCGAAGCAGAGGTCCAGGCCGGGAGCGTCCAGTCCACGGACGTGTATAACAGCGAAGTGATGGCGGACTACAAGAAGCTGGGCCTCGACGTCAACACCTACTTCACGTCCGAATACAGCTTCTCGACCGCCGACGGCAAGAAATACAATTTCTCTACGGCGAAAGCCAATCTCGGGATCTCCAAACTGTACGCCATCGTCAGTTCCGGCACGGCTTCCGCATCGGAAGCCGTACTCTGCGACTTGTATCCTTATATGGATATCACCCTGGTCGGCAGCCAAACCAGCGGGAAATACTGCACCGGCCTGATCATGCAGGGGCCCGACTTTTTCGAGGATAGCGCCAAGGCGTTGAAAGAAAAAGGCATAGACGCCAAAGAAGGCAAGCAATACACCGACAACTGGGCCATCTACCTGATGTGCTCCCGCTTCGCCGACAAGAACGGCGAGACCCGTTGCATGCCGGACGGCCTGACACCGGACTACGCCGTGAACGACCGCCCGTGGGACGGCTACGCCTTGGGCGATCCGCAGGAGACTATGCTCGCCCGGGCGCTCGCCCTGTGCGGCTACCGGACGCCCGCCCCGGCAGAGCGCGGCCAGGAGCCCACCGACGCCGCGATGGCACCCATCTTGTTAGACTACGATGATCCCGGCTTCGGGATTTACCTGAGACTCCCATGAGAAAAAGAATCTATATCCTGCTGGCCCTGCTGCCGCTGCTCACATACTGCTCCGTTCAGGAGCCGGAACCCCAGCCGTCCAACGCGGACGTTCCCATCGCGGACACGGTCCCGGGCGAGGCCATTCTGTTCCTCTCCGAGGAAGCAGCCAATTCCTACGGCCCCACCGCCGACCCCGAACTACTGGAGGAGTTGGGCATCAGCTCGATAGAGCGCCTGTTCCCGGAAGCCGGGGAATTCGAAGCGCGGCACCGCGCCGCCGGGCTGCATCGCTGGTACCGGGTCAGCTACGACCGCGACGTCCCCCGCACCAAGGCGGGAAATGGCCTGGCCGCCCTCCCAGGCGTCGAGGACGTGGTGTTCGAGCCTCGAAAGAAGATCCAGTCTGTTTTCAATGATCCCTACATGGAAGAGCAGTGGCACTTCATCAACAAGGGTTTGCGGAGCCCCTTCAAGAAAGGGATTGACATCAACGTTCAGCCCGTCTGGGAGAAATACACCTGTGGCTCCCCGGAGGTCATCGTAGCGGTCGTCGATCATGGAGTCCAGATGGACCACACGGACCTGCAGGGAGTCGTCCTTTCCGTCGCTGAAGGCAGCCGCAGCTTTGTCAAGGGGGCCCAGCCGGACCACCTCGTTCCAGGCAACCACGGGACCCATGTCGCCGGCACCATCGCAGCCATCAACAACAACGGCCTCGGCGTGGCCGGCATTGCAGGCGGCAAGGACGGCAAGGGAGGAGTCCGCATCATGAGTTGCGCAGTTTTCACCAATAATGAAAACGACGCTGGCGATGAAGCTGCCGCCCTGATCTGGGCAGCGGACCACGGAGCCGTCATCGCAAACAATAGCTGGGGTTATATTTTTAATTCCGAGCAGGATGCCGCCGATTATACCGACTACTTCAACAAGCACAACACCCCTATCAAAAACGCCATCGACTATTTCACCCAATATGCCGGCATAGATGCCAGGACCGGCGAGCAGACAGGCCCGATGAAAGGAGGACTGGTCCTGTTCTCGTCCGGCAACGAAAGTCTTATGCACAACTCCCCGCCGGATTATTCCAGCGTCATTGCCGTAGGCGCCTTCGGCCCCGACGGCAAGATGGCGAACTACTCCAACTACGGGCCTTGGGTGGATATCCTGGCGCCGGGCGGATCCGACTCCGAAACCAATCCCGAAGAGTGGATCCTGAGCCTGGCCACCGACAATGTTTACGCTTTCTCTTCCGGCACATCGATGGCCTGCCCGCACGTGGCCGGTGTCGCCGCCCTGCTGGTATCCTACTACGGAGGGCCGGGATTCACCGTCGATCAGCTCAAGGATGCGTTGCTGGGCGGGGCCGTGCCAGGCGTCATCGACCTGCAGGGCCGCACGGTCGGCGGGGGCAAACTGGATGCAGAAGGCGCTTTCAATGCCCTGAACGAGCCGGGGCACCCCGGTCCGGGGGACATCCGCTTCGCGACGAATTATTCCGGGGACTGGCAACTGAAATCGCACGAGTCGCTGGACGTCCTGGTCACGATCAGCGGCAACGGAAAGGCGCAGCTGCCCGTCAGCTTCTCTTCGGACTGCCCGGGCGCATCGGCAGAAACCCCGTCTGCCCGGCAGATTACCCTGCACATTGATGCCCTGAAAGCAAAGCCCGGAGACTATACGGCAACCATCCAGGTCGGCACGATTGCATCCAAGCAGATCGAATTCACGATCCTGCCCAACCACGCGCCGCTGCTGACCGCGCCCTTCGAGAAGCTGATCATCAATGCCGCCTCGACCGCGGCGACCACGATCGACCTGGCCGAGCACTTCCGGGATCCCGACGGAGAGCAACTCAGCTACCGCATCCGTGTTGACAGCGATATTGTCTTCGATTTCAGCCTGGACGGCAGCACCCTGACCATGGCCCCCGACAGGTCCAAAGCCAACGGATATGGCCTGGGGACGGTCGTAATCGAAGCCCTCGACGCGCGTCAGAAGAGCGCCGAATCCAGCTTCCAGCTACTGCTGCGCAACGCCTTCCAGGACATGGACATCTATCCCAACCCGGTCAGCACCACGCTGTCGGTCCGCCCCGCTTCGGACCGGACCATCTCGGTGGAGCTTGTCAACGCCGTCGGTGCCACGGTGTACACCGAAGCGTCCGTGGCGGTCGGGCCCTTCAAGCCGCTGTCGATCGACATGAGCGAGATGCCGGGCGGGGTCTATGCGCTGTTCGTGAACGGGCAGCGGTTTACGGTCGTAAAAAGGTAGGAGAATGACGACTATTGGGCAGAGCCGCCGAGCAGATCGAGGATCTCGGCGGTGATCTTCTGCTGGCGTCCCTTGTTGTATTCGAGCGTCAGTTCGCCGAGCAGGTCCTCGGCATTGTCGGTCGCGGTCTGCATCGCGAGCGTGCGGGCAGCCTGCTCCGCCGCGGCGGAATCGAGGATGGCCGCGTGGAACTTCAGCAGCATCACCTGCGGGAGCAGCTGCGCGGAGAGCGCCGCCGCGTCCGGCTCGAGGAGGTAGTCTTCGACGGGAGATTCGCCGGTCGGAGCCGGCGAATGACTATTTGAGTCATTCCGGGCTTGACCCGGAATCCCGTCAAACGGCAGATAGGTTTCCGCGACGGGCTCCTGGCGGGAGGCCGACACGAAGCTGGTGTAAACCAGCACCACACGGGAGATCTCACCGCGCTCGAAGCGCTCCGCAAGGCGGCGCGCCAGGGCAGCGGACTGGTCGTAGGACGGATGGGCGACGAGGTCGTTGTAGTCCTCGGCGGCAGCGTAGCCGGCACGGCGCAGCGCCTCGGCCATCTTGCGGCCGAGGGGATAGACCTCCACCGGGCCTTCGCAGCCGCGAATGGTCTCGAGAGCCTTGCGGACCACGTTGGCGTTAAAGCCACCGCAGAGGGAGCTGTTCGAGGCAATGGCAACTACCGCGGTAGGAGATTCGCCGATCGGAGTCGGCGAATGACGGTCTGCCGGGAGCGGCAGTGCCCCTTCGGAGCCGTTCATCCGGACAGGATCGAGCGTAAGCGAAGCGTCGCTCGATAGCGGAGAAGGGGCAGCTGCCGGCCTGGCAGATCCAACCGCCGCATAGATCTCAGCGAGGGTACGTTCGTACGGGCGCAGGGCTTCGATGGCGCGCTGGGCCTTGCGGAGCTTCGCGGAGGCCACGAGCTTCATCGCCGAAGTAATCTTCAGCGTGCTGCGGACCGACCCGATCCGGTCTTTTATTTCGCGAAGCGATGCCATTCCTTATGCCTTGTGCGTCAGCAGGCGGCACAGATCGGCCGCTTCCTGCTCGATAACTTTCGTTGCATCTTCCGGCACCTTGCCGGTGCCCAGCGCATCCAGGATGTCCTGGTGCGAACCGCGCATGCGGTCGAGGAACAGGCCTTGGAACTCGATGACCTGGTCGATGCGCAGATCGGACATCAGCGCGTGCGTACCGCAGTAGAGGATAGCCACCTGCTCGCCCACGGGCATAGGGCTGTACTGCGGCTGGATCAGCAGCTGGTTGTTCTTGCGGCCTTTGTCGAGGGTCATGGCCGTGACTTTGTCCATGTCGGACGAGAACTTCGAGAAGGCCTCCAGCTCGTTATACTGGGCCTGGTCGATCTTCAGCGAGCCGGCCACCTTCTTCATCGACTTCACCTGCGCGCTGCCACCCACACGGGACACGGAGATACCCACGTTGATGGCCGGGCGGAAGCCGGCATTGAAGAGCGACGACTCCAGGTAGATCTGGCCGTCGGTGATGGAAATCACGTTGGTCGGGATGTAGGCGGACACGTCGCCAGCCTGCGTCTCGATGATCGGCAGGGCCGTCAGGGAGCCGCCCGCCTTCACCTTGCCCTTCAGGCACTCCGGCAAATCGTTCATCTGCTCGGCCACTTCCTGCTGGCTGATGATCTTGGCAGCGCGCTCCAGCAGACGGGAGTGCAGGTAGAAGACGTCGCCCGGATAGGCCTCACGACCGGACGGGCGGCGCAGGATCAGCGACACCTCACGGTAGGCCACGGCCTGCTTGGACAGGTCGTCATAGACCACGAGCGCGTGGCGGCCGGTGTCGCGGAAATATTCTCCGATGGCCGCGCCGGCAAACGGCGCATAATACTGCAGGGCAGCAGGGTCGGCAGCCGTGGCGGCAACGACGATGGTGTAGTCCATCGCACCCTTGGCGCGGAGGGTCTGGACGATGGAGGCCACGGTGGAGCCTTTCTGGCCGACGGCCACATAGATACAATAGACGGGCTTGCCCGCCAGGAACTCGGAGCGCTGGTTGATGATGGTATCGATCGCGACCGCCGTCTTGCCGGTCTGGCGGTCGCCGATGATCAGCTCGCGCTGTCCGCGACCGATCGGGATCATCGCGTCGATGGCCTTGAGGCCGGTCTGGAGCGGCTCCGTGACGGGCTCGCGGAAGATGACGCCGGGCGCCTTGCGTTCCAGCGGCATTCGCACCGTCTCGCCCTCCACCGGGCCGAGGCCGTCCAGGGCTTCGCCGATCGGGTTGACCACGCGGCCCACCAGGCCTTCGCCTACCGGGATGCCGGCGATGCGGCCCATCCGGCGGACGTTCATCCCCTCGCCCACCTGGTCGGTGGGGCCGAGCAGGACGGCTCCGACGTTATCCTCTTCGAGGTTCATCACGACGCCTTTCACGCCGCTGTCGAATTCGAGGAGCTCTCCGGCTTCGGCCCCTGCGAGGCCGTAGATGCGCGCCACACCGTCGCTGACGGTCAGCACGTGGCCGATCTCCTCATATTGGAGCGAAGTGTCGATCCCCCGCAGCTGTTCCAGCAGGAGGTCGGAGATTTCGCTCGCTTTGATTGTATTTTGCGCCATTATACGATTCTGTTGTTAGAAATGACAAACTGCCGACGGATAGCCTCGATCTGGCGACGCACGCTGCCGTCCAGCAGGTAGTCGCCGACCTCGAGGGTGAAGCCGCCGAGCAGGTCGGGATCGACGGATGTTTCGAGAAGCACCTCGCAGCCGAGCTGCTTCTCCAGCAAGGTCCGGAGCCTGCGCTCCAGCGCCGCCGCGGGCACGGCCGTGGTCAGACGGGCCACCTCGATGCCGCGGGAGCGGTAGTACATTGCGATGAACGAGCGGAAAACGAAGCGCACATCCTCCAGGCGGCCGTTCTTGACCAGCAGGCGGACGAGACGCTCCAGCTCGGGTTCGAGCGGGCCGGGATTCTCCTGCGGATGTTCAAGCAGGCGGCGCACCTGGGCGCACACGCGCTCTCCGCCGCCCGTCTCCTCCGTGTAGCGAAGCAGGGCGGTAGCATACCGTGTAGAAAGAATTCCCGTATTCATCTAAATCCGTCAGTTGGGCATTTGCGCCTGTTCAGCCTCATCGACCAGGCGGTCGAGCAGGGCGAGTTGGTCGTCGCCCTTGGCGAGGTCCTTGCGTACGATCTTTTCCGCTACTTCCACCGAAATCATCGCCACCTGGCGGCGAATGTCGCGAATGGCGCTTTCGCGCTCCGCAGCAATCTCCACCTTGGCATGGTCGAGCAGCTTGCCGGCCTCGGCGGCGGCATCTTCCTTGGCCTGCGCGATGATTTTCTCGCGCGACTCGGACGCCTCCTTGAGGATGCGGCTCTGCTCCAGGCGGGTCTCCTCGATCATCTTGGCCTGCTCCTGGGCCAGGTTCGCCAGCTTCGCCTGGGCCTCATCTGCGGCCTTGAGCGAATCGGCGATATAGTCGGAGCGTTCCTGGACAGCCTTCGTGATCACCGGGAATCCGAACTTCGCAAGCAGGAAGAACACGATCCCGAAGATCACGACCATCCAGAAGAGGAGGCCGAAATCCGGTGTAATCAGAGACATAGACTATCCGCGGAGTACAGCGAGCAGACAAACGATCACACCGAAAAGGCAGACGCCTTCGATGAGGGCACCGATGATGATGGCCGTGGTCCGCAGACCGCCGGAAATCTCCGGCTGGCGGGCAGAAGCCTCCATCGTGGACTGGGCAAGTTTACCGATACCGATAGCGGCCGCGAGGGCCACGATGCCGGCTCCGATGGCGCCGCCGACCTTGGCGAGCGCAGCTGCTTGAAGAAGAGTTCCAATCATAATTGTATCATTTTTAGTTGGTTTCTATTTCGGGATGGGGATGCGCCAATCCGATAAAGACGGACGAGAGCATCGTGAACACATAGGCCTGGATAAAGGCGACCAGCAGTTCCAGGCAATCCAGGAAGATGCCGAAGAGCGCCGCCACGACGGTCAGCGAACCGTTCAGCACCGGGCCCATCGACGCCGTGAGGAAGATCAACGCGATCACGCTCAGGAGCATGATATGCCCGGCGAGCATGTTCGCAAAGAGTCGGATCATCAGGGAGAAAGGCTTGGTGAACATGCCCAGGATCTCGATGACCGGCATGATGGGGATGACCTTCAGGAACAGGGGCACATCCGGCCAGAGGATATCTTTCCAGTAATGCTTGTTACCGAAGAGGTTGACCATCAGGAAGGTGAAGAGTGCCAGAACACCTGTCACAGCGATGTTGCCGGTGATGTTGGCACCGCCCGGGAACACCGGGAAAATGCCCATCAGGTTGTTGATCAGGATGAAGAAGAAGGCCGTCAGCAGGTAGGGCGAGAAGCGCTTGTATTCCGGCCCCACGGCGTCCTTGATGACGTCCTGCTCGATGGCCACGATCAGCGGCTCCAGCAGCGCCGCCAGGCCCGTGGGCTTCTCTTTCAGCACATCATGCTTGCGGTACCAGCGGGCGCAAAGGAGGATCAGAGCGACCAGCAGGATGCTGTCGATGATCAGGCCGAGGACGTTCTTGGTGATGGAAATGTCCAACGGACGCTTGAGCGTCTGTGCGTTGACCAGTTTGCCGTCTTCGTTGAGCGTATAGCCGTGCTCCGCCGCGTGGTGCAGCGTGAAAACGTGCACACCGTTCTCGATGACGATGCAGGGCAGCGGAATGACGATTTCCTTCTCCTTGACGGTGGTGATATGCCACTCATAGGCGTCGCCGACATGGCCGAAGATGAACTGCGTCATATCGAATTCTTCTTCCGCCTGAGTCTCTTCGCTCAGGGCCTGGCTTACCTCATCCCCGAGCTGATCGGGGATCTGTGCCAGCGCCAGGGTCGGCAGCAAGAGCAATATGAGCATCAAACGCTTCATTTCCCTTCCACGCAAGCGACGATTTCGTTATTCCGGACCTTGACCACGCCGCCGCGGATCGCGAAACGCTGCTCCTTCCCGTCCACCACACGGATATCTCCCGCACTGAGCGCGGAAATGATGGGCGCATGACCGGGCAGCACCTCGAAGGGACTCACGCTGCCCGGCAGGAACACGGCGTTCGCCGCGCCCTCGTAGAGCGTGCCCCCAGGGGTAAGGATGCGTATGGTCAGGGTCTTGTCCATGTTTTATTGCTTCGCCTGCGCCAGCAGGGCTTCGCCTTTCTTGATGGCGTCCTCGATGGTGCCGACCTGCAGGAAGGCCTGCTCCGGGAGGTAGTCCACCTCGCCGTCGAGGATCATCTTGAATCCCTTGATGGTGTCTTCGATCTCCACCATCACGCCCGGACAGCCGTTGAAGGCGGCGGCCACGTGGAGCGGCTGCGAAAGGAAGCGCTGCACGCGGCGGGCTCGGTTCACCGTCACCTTGTCTTCCTCGGAGAGTTCGTCCATACCGAGGATGGCGATGATGTCCTGGAGTTCGTTATATTTCTGGAGGATCTGCTTCACGCGCTGGGCGGTCTCGTAGTGGTCCTGCCCGATGATGTTCGGGTCGAGGATGCGGGAGGTCGATTCGAGCGGATCGACGGCCGGGTAGATGCCCAGCGTGGCGATCTTACGGCTCAACACCGTCGTCGCGTCCAGGTGGCTGAAGGTCGTGGCCGGAGCCGGGTCGGTGAGGTCATCGGCCGGCACGTAAACGGCCTGCACGGAGGTGATGGAGCCGTTCTTCGTGGAGGTGATGCGCTCCTGCATCTGGCCCATTTCCGTGGCCAGCGTCGGCTGGTAGCCCACGGCGGAGGGCATACGACCCAGCAGGGCGGACACCTCGGAGCCGGCCTGCGTGAAACGGAAGATGTTGTCGATGAAGAAGAGGATGTCCTTCGGGCCGTCGGCACTGCCGCTGTCGCGGAAGGATTCCGCCAGGGTCAGGCCGCTGAGCGCCACGGAGCTACGGGCTCCCGGCGGCTCGTTCATCTGGCCGAAGACCATCGCCACTTGCGACTTCTCCAGCTCTTTCGGATCCACCTTGGAGAGGTCCCAGTGGCCTTCTTCCATGGCTTTGGAGAATTCCTCTCCGTATTTGATGACGTCGGATTCGATCATCTCGCGCAGCAGGTCGTTACCCTCGCGGGTACGCTCGCCCACGCCGGCGAAAACGGAGAATCCGTTGTGTTTCTTGGCGATGTTGTTGATCAGCTCTTTGATCAGCACGGTTTTGCCTACGCCCGCGCCGCCGAAAAGGCCGATCTTGCCGCCCTTGAGGTAGGGCTCCAGCAGGTCGATGACTTTGATACCGGTGTAGAGCACCTCCTGGGAGGTGGTCAGGTCTTCGAATTTCGGAGGTTCACGATGGATCGGGAGGGCGCCTTCGCGCGAGAGCTCTCCGAGACCGTCGATGGTCTGCCCGGTGACATTCATCACGCGGCCGCGAATCTGGGCGCCGACGGGCATCGCAATCGGAGTGCCGAGGCTCAAGGCCTCCAGGCCGCGTTTCAGGCCGTCGGTGGAGTCCATGGCGACGCAGCGGACGGTGTCTTCGCCTATGTGCTGCTGGACTTCAATAATAAGCTCGCGGCCGTCCGGGCGAACAACGCGCAGGGCATCGTGGATACCAGGGAGGTTCTTCTCCTCCTGCTGACCTTTGAGGTCGAAGTGCACGTCCACCACCGGACCGATAATCTGAGAAATATGTCCCTTGATCGTAGGCATCTTGGATTAATTTGTATTCGGACTGCGAAGTTAGCAAAAATCCATGAATATTACGAGATTCCAGTCCATGCCCAGACTGCCTAAAAGGGCACAAGTAATTACTATTTAGGCACAAAAATAGCAAGCCCCCGCGGGCAGCCATAAAAAAAGAAACCCCGAGTCTTTTGGACTCAGGGTTTCCGAAAAGCGGCAGCGACCTACTCTCCCACCTGGTGGGGCAGTACCATCGGCGCGGGCGGGTTTAACTTCTCTGTTCGGGATGGGAAGAGGTGGTTCCCCACCGCTTTAACCGCCGCAGTATATTACTTGAGAGAGATAAATGCACTCCGAAAGCGCTGTCCCGATAAAAGAAATCGGCTACTCAAAAGATCTCGGGCGATTAGTACAGGTCGACTGAACACATTACTGTGCGTACATCTCCTGCCTATCAACGTGGTAGTCTCCCACGACCCTTAGGGAAGTCTCATCTTGGAGACGGCTTCGCGCTTAGATGCTTTCAGCGCTTATCCTGACCCAACGTGGATACCCGGCGGTGCAGCTGGCGCCACAACCGGTATACCAGAGGTTGGTCCGACCCGGTCCTCTCGTACTAAGGTCAG
>JAEEGJ010002898.1_pt1 | contig 74319 bp, 74 predicted proteins | sample 8958761 | NCBI WGS metagenome assembly JAEEGJ01 (sample SAMN16246546, study PRJNA631951) | gut metagenome | biome: gut microbiome; feature: rumen; material: RS-attached | host: Bos | place: Iran: Karaj | collected 2018-10 | reverse complement strand
TTTGATAGGCCTGATGTGTAAGCGTGGTGACACGTTCAGCTTGCAGGTACTAATCGGTCGAGGGCTTTTCCTTTTACTTCTTACAATCTGAGTTCTCCCTCAGCATTACGCTTTATTTCAAGTTTCATAGTCGGTGTTTATGGCGCAGAGGTCACACCCGTTCCCATTCCGAACACGGAAGTTAAGCTCTGCCGCGAAGACGATACTTGGCTGGCGACGGCCCGGGAAACTATTTCAATGCCGGCACTAAGATATTAACGGAAGTCATATGGCTTCCGTTTAATTCTATTGGGCCATTAGCTCAGTTGGTTAGAGCATCCGGCTCATAACCGGACGGTCTGGGGTTCGAGTCCCTAATGGCCCACCATCTTGCCATGACTAAATAGATGACATGGTCAAAAAAGCCCGAATTATCGGGCTTTTTTGCTACTCAAGTATTGAAAATTTTACTTCGGTTTTCATAGATGACATTATGCGATATTAGACCTTTGAAGGGAGTTGAACCCTCAAAAAAGCAAGTTTTAATCGCGATAAAGATCAAAATACTGGCAAATTTTGATTTTGACAGAAAAAAAGTATACAAAGTTTCAGACTCGGTTTTAGTGATTTTCACGAAATGTGAAAACGCTGAAATCGAGTCCTTTTTTGTTTTCCAAAAACCACTGATAGCGAACCTATCATCGAATTGTGAGCCATTTTTTGCGGCAACGGTGGCAGGTCGGGAAACTACGCCACTGATAGCAGAGAGAGCCACTGTAAGCGATTTGTGCGCCTGTCAGGCGATACATAGAGAGCAGTTCACGCCTGCTGTCTATGGAAGAAAACTGATAGGAGGAAAAGCGAATGAACAAATTCTACATGAACGGTAAGCTGATACACAAAGCTTCCGATCACAACTCAAAACGCTGTGAGGTGGAGAAATGGGTATTTCTGCCTCACTCTGACTTTGAAAGGCTGAAAGGTAAACCATATCAGGAGCATGAAGCAATAACCGCAGCCAAAGACCTTATGTATGAAGACGAACAAGCCTATCACTGCATAATGCTGCTTGACGAATACGGCGATGACGGACTGCTCATTGAGGCAGACGGCTTCGACTATCCCCGATATTCCATGTTCGTACCTGATGCAAAGACAATCTATGAGTGGTATAAGACTTCGGAGTCTGAGTTGAAGTTGCACGACATGATCAAGGATACAGTCGAAAAGATTGCTGAGCTTACTCATACAGGCAAAACCGATTTCACATCGGCTGATATGATCGACATGGACGAGGTCGAAAGTCTGATCAAAAACGCCATAGTACAGCAGCTTGCTCTGAGGAATGATATCAAAATGGCAGAGAACACGGATATCGGAGTTGACTTTCAGTCGGATATCCATGTTGAGGCTGAGAAACTCACAGAGCTGAAGTTCTACTGTTCCTTGAAAGTCCAGCGAGAGATCACCCCCTCATTTGATGAGGACGAAGAAGATGAATTCTTCGAGGACACCGAAGAACTCTCCGACTATGAGACTCTTGAATATGAGAGCGAGATCAGCGATGCTATCGAGGTATACCAGTCAGACGAGGAAGAAAATCGTGGAATAATGGCGTACCTCGATGATAGAAAGAGGTTCGCAGATAAGGTCTACTCCATATTCCCCTCTGTTGAGAAGGTCGGAGACAGTCTCATGGGAGTTTTTACCTGCCAAATCTGCGGCGAACTTGACAGATACGAGTATGACGAATTGCTTCAGGAACTACGGGGACAGTCATCAGACGGCTGGGGTGAAGGTTTTGAGCAGCATGAGATTCATACATCAGAGGGAGATATCTACGTCAGCTTCTACGATAGTAGCGGTTCATGGGAACTTATGACAGAGGAAGAAGTCAAAGAAACGCCCGACGTACCTACTGAGGACGTCGGCTTGAGAATGTGAGGTGTTGGTATGATACACGTTAATATTCGATACAAGGATAAGGAAATGACTGTTGAATTTCCGAAAAACAACTGTGAACTGGCAGCTGAGCTCAAGAGATTCGGAATAGAGGCGTCTCCCGACAAGCTCAAGCTCCGCAGCAATGCTTCAAATCAGTGTTTGATAGGGCTCTACACAAACGATCCGCTCGGCGACGTTATTATTGAAAGATTGTGTGACAATGATAACCTGTCGGAGCTTAATATGCTCTGCGGAGTCCTTGACAGTGCTACTGACCGTGATAATGTAATGAGAACTATCCTCGACAGCGATGTTCGATGTATAAACGGCATTAAAAGGCTCTTCGCTGACCGATTTATCGAGTTTTCGGATAAGTTGGTACTTAATACAAGGCTTGAACGCAAGCCAACGGAACTCACAGGCAAAGGCTGTGTTATAGAAAAAGCCGTGCCCTTCAATCACACGAAGTTCCTGAGTATAGCCAATGCTCCTCTCAATGACGAGCCAATTATAGCTGAAAACAGAGAGAATATGTACTTCGACAGCAGCGACAATATGTATCATTGCCTGCTTATCTACGACAGGGACTATGGCGACGGCATAGTCGTGAACTCGGGGGGCAGTAACTACGCCAGATATGCGCAGTACGTACCGCAGGCGAAGATCATATATGAGCAATACCGCAGTTCCCACCTTAATGAGCTAAAGCTGTACTGTCCGCTTTCAATAGTATCATTTGAAAACGGTCTATCAGAAGAAATAACTGCGTATCGGGCGGCATTCTACTGTAACGATATACGAAAGGCTCTTCGGGAATCGGATCTGCCTGCTGAAAAAGAGCGAGGTCTAATGCATTGGTAAACACGGTCAAAGACGATCTCGCCAAACTGAGGCTTGATTACGCTGAAGCTCAGAAAATCATAGCAGAGCCTTTTCCTCAGCAGACAGAGCTTGAAACAAAGGAAGACAGGCTGAAAACGCTGACCGAGGAACTTAATCAGGCAGCTATCGAAGCTAAAAAGAACGCTCCTAAGCGTGATAAGACCTGTTATTTTGAGAGAGCCAAGATGAAGCGTGATGCTATGCGTATAGCAAAACAGCCGAAAAAAGGCAAGGCAAAAGGACAGGACAAGAAAAAGCCAGGGCTCGAATAACAACTTTGCCCCCAGTGGGGTCAAAGTTAAAGCGGAAACTCAAAATAAGGTTTCCGCTTTTTCATTATATTGAAGAATATATGGAAAGTACGAAAATATGAAATACTATAATTCTGTACACTATACACAATTAATATGCACGTAACGTATAATTCAAATACGCTTCTCCCGATTGTATATTATGCTTGAAATAAATTAAAAATTGTAGAACATTTTTGTCTACTATACTTGACACAGCAAGGTGAAATATGGTATAATATTAAAGAAGAATTGCTAGTTTATTGAACTTTTTCAAATTGGTATTCTTCTTTATATCAAATATCGTTTACGATTATTAGGAGGTATTTCTATGGCTTTTAATCCTGCTGCTTATAAAGCACCTGTCGCAAAAAAACTTCCAGTTGTTCTTCTGCTTGACGTTAGTGGAAGTATGGGTGGAGATAAAATCAACACTTTGTATGATTGCGTTGTAGATATGATAGCATCTTTTGTTAATCAGAGAATGAAAGAAACTATCATTGATGTAGCGATAATTACTTTCGGATCAGAAGTAAAGTTACATTCTCCTTGTAGTGAGAATCAGCCATATGTTCCCGTTTCCGATTTGCAGGATCAGGGTATTAGCAGATTTTATGCTGATGGAATGACACCAATGGGAACAGCTCTTAAGATGGCAAAAGATATGATTGAAGATAAAGCTTTTACGCCTTCAAATATATACAGTCCAGCTGTACTTCTTCTTTCCGACGGACAGCCTAACGATTCATGGAGAACCCCTCTTGATGATTTTATCAAAAGTGGACGTTCAGCTAAATGTCAAAGATTCGCAATCCCAATCGGTAATGATGCTGATAGAAGTGTTCTTCGTGAGTTTACAGGTGATGATAATAACATCTTCTTTGCGGAAAATGCAGCCGACATTGCTGATGCTTTCCAGAAATTCACTATGTCTGTATCTATGAGAGCTGCTTCACAGAATCCTAATGCTATTCCGAAAGTCAGCAACGCTCCTTTTGACAACAATGTAGCGCAGGATTCAGATGATGACGACGAATATATCTAATATTATGAGGTGATTTTATGCCAATGGCAATAGGTAATCCTGATGAAATCATGGATTTTTCTAATACTTTAGAAGCGTATCTTGATACGATTACACAGGAGACAGATAGATTGAATTCTGCCTTTCAGCAGCTTGGAGATTCTTGGCAGGATCAGCAAAGACAGTCTTTTGAAGAAACTTATCAGCAACTCCAAGGCGCATTGTCAAGTTTTAAAGAAAACGCTTCAAATCAGATTCCTCACCTTAGAACTATGGCTGAGGATTTAAGAACATATTTAGGAAGATAGGCTTTTTAGTGAAAAATATCCTCTTGCACTTAAATTCCTTCTTTCGCTATCAGCAATAAAGGAGAAATACTATGTCTGCTAATGCTAATGTTTTTAATATAGATGTCTTTTTAACAACAATAAGATCTTTGCTTAGTATTGAGCATGAGACAAAGAATAAATGTGCAGAGGGGCTTAATAAAGCAGAAAACATTCTGCAACAAACCCAAGAAGAGCTAAAGATAAGTAATGGAATGTGGTATAATACATTATAATAGAATATACATATTTCTTCAGTCAAAGTAATAGGGGAGCGCATATATGGAAAACTGGGAAAAAGAAGCATTATTTGTACTTGAAATGGTAAAAAATGAAGAAGAGTTTATGTTCAGCGAGGATGATGCTGAACACTCTAAAAGAAAAGAGCATGATGCGTTTGTTGAGAAGTGGGGCTTCTCATACAATGATGTCTTTGATCTCGATAAATCAATTGCTATGTTTATGTTGCCGAGAATAGCTTATTTCCGTGCTCACAATAACGGTATCCCGAACTGTTTTATAAAAGTCGCAGAAGATGGTCAGACTATAGTGAATGAAGCGGAAGCTATAAAAGAATGGAATGATATCCTCGAAACTATTTGTGATGGATTACATTTGTATATTGAAAAGGGAACCTCTGATTTTACAGAGGCAGATAAAGAAATGTGGAAAAAAGCTAAGTCATACATATTTGAATACTTTGAATCTCTTTGGAATTGATGATTATGAAAAATAAAATGAATGAACTATCTGAATATCTGTGTTTACTCCTTAGACATGCACGAACTGATAAATCATCGCGGCACTTATGGAAGGATCATCAATATCTCCACAGACGCAGCACAGGTGTTCGCAGGACAGATCACTTATGGAGCAAGCAAGGCTACGTTGGAAGCTCTTACTCGCAGCAACGCACTTGAAAGTCGCACAATACGGGATAACTGTTAACTGTGTAGCTCCCGGACCTACGCAGACAGGATGGATAGACTCCGAGTTTGAGAAGCAGGTCATTCCGATAATTCCAATGGGGCAGCTAATACAACCGGAGGATATCGCTGATACGATACTGTTCTTATCAAGCGAGAGGGCGAGGATGCTCACAGGGCAGGTCATTAAAGTCTCTGGCGGACACACACTATAATTCTCGATTTCACCTTTTGTCATAACTATTAACAGCTTGGTGAGAAATAATTAAATTAATATAGCTAATGTATTTGAGCTGCGTCTAATTTTTTGGACATTTCTGATGATATAATAATAACAGAAACAAGGAAACCACAGAAATGGAAAAACTAGGAGGAAAAACTATGAAAATGACATCTGCACAGGCAGCCAAGTTGCTCCGTCAGCTCAAAGAAGAATTGTGTGCTCTTCAGGTTCGTGAAAATAATTCTCGAAGCTTTCTTGCATCTCTTGATGAAGATCCTGAATCTGCACGTCCGGACTATGATTACAATGCTATGAAGGAGGAAATGAACGCAATAGAGGTTAAGATACGCAAATTAAAGCATATTATCAATGTTTTTAATACTACTACTATTATTCCTGAATTTGACATTACGATTGACGAGATGCTTGTATTAATTCCTCAACTTTCAGCCAATTGTTCGAGATTGGCGAAAATGAAGGATGCACTTCCTAAAGTCCGTGAAATGTCTGGATACAGAAGCAACATTATTGACTATCGCTATGTGAACTATGATATCGAACAGGTAAAAAAGGATTATACAGAGCTTTATAATAAGCTTGCCAAAGCACAGACAGCTCTGGATTATGTGAATAGTACCGTAGAAATGGAGGTCGAGATATAACTAAGTTTTTCCGTTTGTGATTCGCTATTCCTTATGAGATATCATAAGTCAGGGTTTAATGTTTAAGTCGTCCGTTATTAATTTGTCGTGTGTCACCTATTGTAAATGATAATGTTTAGTGTTAAGGATACGTGGCAAGATACACAAAGTCGGCTATCTGTTTAAAACACAGTAACAAATTAATCACAATAAAAACCTAAATCAGCAGCTGAGGTACGGTTTCAAGCCGCTGGCATATTAATATATAGTATATATCGTTGATAATCGGACGTTAATTTAGATTCTTATAGTGATACATAATTTGACTAAAAGCCATAGAATAGCCATATATCATATGTCATCTATTTAGTCCTGGCTTGACATTTCGCGGTTCAGTTATAGAACCGCGATTTTTATTATCTTACATAGCAATTTTAACCGGTCACAGTTTGTGTGACCGGTTTTTATGTTCCATGTTTGATATTTTCAGTTATCCTATTATGCCCATTTTCTTGAGCCGGGAACGTATTGCGCTTCCTGTTCGTTTATGTATTCTTGCAATTTCAGCTACTGTGATTCCCTGAGCAAATTCTTTTGAAAGCTGTCTGTCTTCTTCATCTGTCCATGATTTTGAACTGTGTGAACGTTTACCTGTTGCTGTCATTTCACGTAAGCTGTCGAGCTGCTTTTGTAATGAGCTGACTTTGCCTTCGGGAGCCTTTTCTTCATCAGGGTAATTTTTTATGTGTTCGCGTATCAGATCACAGAATTGTTCGCCGAATTGCTCTGCCTTGCGCTTACCGACTCCTGATACTGTGAGAAAATCTGTTTGATTTGTCGGTTGTATCCTGCACATATCTCTCAGAGCTGCATCGGAGAAAATAATATATGCCGGTACCTTGGCTTCAGATGCCAGCTTTGAGCGCAGTTTCCTGAGTTCTGCAAATAATGGACTATCAGAGTAGAACTCTTCATCAGCACGTTTTTTACCAAGCTGAGTTTTCTCTTTAGGAAGATTCATACTGACAGATATGCGCTCTTTCAATATTTTTGCTGACAGGGGAGTGAGTTCAACTACCGGGTATTCTCCGTCGTTGTAAGTTAGGTATCCTCCTGAAATCAGGTAATCTATTTCGTAACGTATCCGGCGTGGTGAAGTATCATTCATTATTCTATAGGTAGACAGTTTGTCAAAACCAAGCGATATCAGTTTTGCGTTTTCACTTCCCCTTAGAATATCAACGACCATACTTTTTCCGAAATAGCTGCCTTTCTGCTTTATTCTGAATACACAGGAAACTATTTTCTGTGCATCAATAGTTATATCGACCTCTTCAAAACCGTTTACGCAGTTTGAACAGTTGCCGCAGTAAGTTGGTGCTTTTTCACCGAAATATCTGAGCATATACTCACGCAGGCAGCCTGTTGTTGTTGAGTAGAAGGTCATTTCTTTAAGACGTTCTTTATCGCGTTCAAGCATTATGTCTTTTTCTTCTTCTGAGAGTTCAGTATTTTCCTCACGGCTTTTTTCTATCATGAAATTGTTTGTTCGCACATCAGCCGCGCCGTAGAGAAGTATACACTGTGCCGGACTTCCGTCACGTCCTGCGCGTCCTGCTTCCTGGTAGTAGCTCTCAATATTTTTCGGCATATTATAATGTATCACAAAAGCAACGTCGGATTTATCTATCCCCATGCCGAAAGCATTTGTTGCGACCATGATCCGTTTGCGGTCATAGATGAAATCTTCCTGATTCGTTCTTCTTTCGTTGTCGGAAAGTCCTGCATGGTAGCGAGTTGCTGAGAAACCGTCTGAGTTTAGTTTTTCGCAGACTTCCTCGACATTTTTTCGTGAAAGGCAGTATATTATTCCGCATTTATCACCGAGAGAGTCAAGCTGTTTACGCAGTTCGGTGTATTTGTTCTGTGGAGTTACTACGGAAAAATATAGATTTGGGCGGTCAAAGCCTGTTGTCAGTGAAAATGGTTCATTCAGTCCGAGAAGACGAATGATATCTTCCTTGACAGTATCAGTTGCAGTTGCGGTAAAAGCGCTGATTATAGGTCTATGCGGCAGGCTTTCAATGAATTCGGCGATATGCAGATAACTTGGTCTGAAATCCTGTCCCCATTGTGAAACGCAGTGAGCTTCGTCGATAGTGACCATTGAAATTCTTACCGATGATGTAAGACGTTTTATTTCCTGAGTACAAAGGCGCTCAGGTGCAACATAGATAAGTTTATACTCACCGCGGCATGCTCTATACATTGTTTCGGAGTATTCCTCCTGATTCAGCGAACTGTTTATGCAGGCAGCACTCACTCCGGCAGAGATAAGAGCGCTGACCTGATCTTTCATAAGAGATATCAGCGGTGAGATAACAATTGTTGACCCTTCGAGCATTATAGCCGGAACCTGGTAACACAGCGACTTTCCGGCACCTGTCGGCATTATGCCGAGGACATCGCTTCTGCTGAGTATATGATCAATAAGGTCAGATTGTCCCTTGCGGAATTCCTTGTGGCCGAAGTATTCTTTCAGCACCGAGAGTTTATCCATTTGAGCCGGTCTCCTTTTTCATAAATGCTTTTCCGTTTACGATAACTATTCCTGCTGCTACAAGCAACAGTGCAGCTACAGTACGCAAGGGCCCTGCAGGCGGTTTTTCCGAAAGAAGGATCGCTGACAGGATAACGCCGAATACAGGATTCATAAACCCGAATACAGATACTGATGAGACAGGATTGTATTTTAGCAGCAAGCTCCAGAGTGAAAATGCCGCCGCAGAGATAAATCCAAGATACAACAGCATCATACAGCCTTCTGCACCGGTACTGCCTATATTTCCGCCGGAAACAGTTCCCACAGCTATCATGAATGCTCCGCCGGCTATGAACTGCCAGCTGCTGAGCATTACCGGATCGGAAGTGCGCGAGAATTTCTTAGTGATGGAAGCAGAAAAAGCATATGACAGCGCCGATAGGAAGACCATTCCTTCTCCGCGCAGACTGAGACTGAGGTCGCTGCCGCTTGTAAAGTTTATAAGCAGAACTCCTGCAAATCCCGTCATGCAGCCGATCAGCTTCTGTAAGGTCATTTTCTCTGTTCTGAAAACAAATACCGATACTATTATTGAAAGGAACACGTTTGAAGCTGTTATTACTGAGCTTTTCATTCCTGTTGTGTGTGACAGGCCTATATAGAAGAAAGTGTATTGAAGTATTGTCTGAAATAGTGAAAGAAGACAAATGCGCAGAATATCTTTTCTGCGTGGTATCAGCAAACGCTTTTCGGCGATGCTTCCTGCAGCAGCGGCCATTGTTCCGGCGAGCAGAAAACGCATACCGGCAAAAAGTATCTGTGAGGACGTGCTGCCCGAGTTGATACTGAACATCCTGTAACCGAGTTTTATGCAGGGAAAAGCGCTTCCCCACAGCAGACAGCATATCAGCGTGAAGCCGATTATAACTCCGCGCCTTGTAAAGAACTTATTTTTATCCATTTTTTCTCCTGAAAATACATAAGATGTTACTATTATAGCACCGCAGCGGAAAAAAAGCAAGCTCAGTGAAGTATTGCCTTTCTGTGCTGATCGGGAGTTTCTGCCAATATACTGCCTGATATTGACATGGGCGCAAAGGCAATGTATAATGAAAGTAAATAAACTTCAGGAGATGATACTATGTTTTCAGCAAGGCTAACGGCAGCACTTCTTGCAGCGGCAACATTTATAATGAGTGTTCCTTTAACTGCAAGTGCTAAGAATACTGACACTAAACCCGGACGCATTGTCGGCTATCTTCCGGAATGGCACTATCAGTATTTCGATAAACTCGACCTGTCAGAAGTCACTCACATCAATATCGCTTTTTGTAACCCTGACAGCAGCGGCAGGATAAGCTGCGGTATCCCTGACAGTGAACTTACAAGGATAGTATCAGAAGCGCACGAAAGCGGTGTCGAGGTATTTGTGGCTTTTGGTGGAGGAGGCGGCTGTTCAGGATATCTTGAACACCTCGATACGCCTGAGGAGATGGCAGATTTTGATGCTGAAATAATGCAGTACTGCGAGAAATTCGGCTTTGACGGCATTGATCTTGATATCGAGCTCGGTTCGTCTGACAGGATATGGAACTATTATGCCGATTGGTGTACAGAACTCCGGGGACTCTGCGACGAACGCGATATGCAGATGTCAACAGCTACGGCTGCATGGGTTGCGTATAACATTTCGCCGGAGACATTTGCCTTGTTTGATTTTGTGAATGTCATGGCTTACGATAATGATGAGGATCCGGTCTCGCACTCAACATATGAGTATGCACAGGTCTGCCTTGACTATTTCTCATCGAGGAAGAAGATACCGGCTGAGAAGCTCGTTCTCGGTGTTCCGTTCTACGGAAGGGGATATGACAGCAACGGCAGGCTGGACTGGGATTCAGCCGCTTCATTTGCCGAGATACTGAGAAACGGCGAAGAGTATTATGCTCTCGACAACTGCAACGGTATGGCGTACAACGGAGCAGTAACGATCGCTGAAAAAGCCAAACTTTCATCGAGGTACGGCGGTATTATGATATGGGAGCTCTCTCATGATGCAGACGGTGATAAGTCACTTTTGAAGGTCATAAATGACACTATGCGCGGAAAGAAGAGTGTTACAGGTGATGTGAACGGCGACGGCGAATTCAATATAGCTGATGTTGCTGCTTTTCAGAAATGGCTTCTTAATCCGGTAAACGAGCTGAAAAACGGCAAAGCAGCAGATCTTACTGAGGATGGCAGACTCAATGTTTTTGATCTTTGTCTTATGAAGCGGATGCTATTTGCCGGAAAATAAGAACTGCGGCTGACAGAAATGTCAGCCGTTATTGTTTATTTATCTTATTTGCGTTGCAATTGCATATTGATAATGGAGTCGGGATGTGGTATAATATTATTATCAAATAACGAAAGCGAGGGTGCCATATGAATCAGCATACCAGATTTAACCTTCCGATCTGTCTTGCAGTTGAGGAGGACGCATTCTTCCACTCTGACGACATTGTAAAGAGGTATATTCCCGACATAATCGGCCAGAAAGCGATCGTTGTCTCAGAGGAATTCCTTATTGGTATCTACAAGGAGAAAATAACAGACATAAGCCGTGATTTCGGCAACGCTGAGATAGTATCAATGAACAGTGCTAGCTTTGATGAAGCTGTTGCGATCGCGAAAAAAGTCTGTATAGAGGACATCAAGGTCATAATTGGCATAGGCGGCGGCAGAGTCCTTGATACAGCAAAGTATGCTGCACATATCAGCAAGGCGGTCTATATCTGTATGCCGACCTCGCTTAGCAACGATTCGCTTGCTTCGCCTTTCTCGGTGCTGGAGACCTATGGAAAAGCGCGTAAGACTTTCGCCTGCAAGATACCTACGGCAATAATAGTCGATACGAATATGATAATCAACGCTCCTGTGGGACAGACTTTGTCCGGTATCGGAGATACTATCGCAAAGCATACAGCGCTCTATGACTGGAAACTGTCTGCTTCAAAGACTTCTTCACAGGTTGACGATTTTGCCTATGCGCTGAGCAGAATGAGCTTTGATTCAGTTTATCATTGTGACCAGCAGGATATGAAGAGCCGTGTGTTCATCCGTATCCTTTCACGTGCACTCGTTATGGGCGGACTTGCTATGGAGATAGCCGGTTCATCGCGTCCCTGCAGCGGAAGTGAACACCTCTTTGCTCATGCTATCGAAGAATACTACCCGGATATCAAGATATCTCACGGACTGGCTGTTGCTCTCGGAACTATACCTGCCTGCATCTTCCAGAGACAGGATATAGACGGACTTCTCAGCTTTTTCAAGGCTCACGGACTTGACGTTGATCCGGCTTCATACGGCATAACAAAGGATATGTTTGCAGATATGTGGGAGAAAGCACGTACGGTCAGAACAGGCAGGATAACCGTTCTTGACGAAATCAAGCACGACAGAGTTCAGCTCGATGAAATATACAGCAGAATGGCGGAGGGAATATGAAAACAGGACTTATTTTTGACATGGACGGTACGCTTTGGGACTCATCAGAGAATGTTGCGGCTTCGTGGACTGAAAAAGTCAGACTGCTCGGCTATGACCGTCCGCCTATAACAAAAAAGGACATTATGAGCGTTATGGGACTTACTATGGACAAGATAGCAGATATAATCTTTGGTGATCTTCCGAAGGACGAGCGTATGAAGCTTCTTGACGAGTGCGGAAACCACGAAAATGATTATCTTCGCAGACACGGCGGTGTTCTCTATCCCGACCTCGAGAAAACTTTCATCAGACTCAGGGAGAAATATCACCTCTACATCGTTAGTAACTGTCAGAGCGGCTATATAGAGGCTTTTCTCGAGTATTACGGCTTCGGAAAATACTTCGACGACATAGAGTGCTACGGCAATAATCTCAAGGAAAAGGGCGACAACATAGCCCTTATCGTAAAGAGAAATTCTCTTGATAAGGCTTGGTATGTCGGTGACATACAGGGGGACTACGATGCCACGATGAAAGCCGGACTTGACTTTATCCATGCGGCTTACGGCTTCGGAACTATAAAGCAGACTGTTCCTGAGCTGGAGCGCTTCAGCGATCTGCCGGAATTGCTCGATACATTATAAAAAATAAACGGTCACAGGTGATACTGTGACCGTTTTGGCTTAGAATGAAATAATAACTTTAGTCGATGGTCTTGGAATGCTATTAGGAGTTGGAAATCGGTATCCTGACACTCCATATACCATAAACGCTTCTCTCAAATCATTTAAAACGTCTTGCTTGTTAATTGACTTTTCTTTGTGATCTGCTTGGTCTAAACTCATTAAAGTCCATTTAATAGTATATCCGTCTATGAATGATGACAGCATAACAGCTTTGAAACAAATGTCGTTCCAGTAAAAAGCAAAGTAGTCTATATGAGGTGGATCTATATCCTTCCAATAATGAAACAAAAATATGTTTCTTTCTTTATCTATCGTCCATCTACCTGGAGTTACTTCCCGATAATTGGGGATTTTGTAAGGACGCATCATATTCCTGGGTATAGGTTCATTTATAAATCCCATTGTTAATTCCTCCATTTTGATAATAATAAATACTTCTATGCTTTCTATATTTATCAGAATGAAATAATAACTTTCGCAGAACGAATAGGAACGCCATTAGGCGTTGGATAGTTATATCCTGATACACCGTATACTTTAAATGCTTCTCTAAGATCTTTTAAAACATCTTGCTTATTTATCAAGACTTCCTTTTTCTCAGATTGTTCTAAGCTTCTCAATCTCCATTTTATTGAATTATCACCTAAATATGTCATTAACATAATGGCTTTGAAACAAATATCGTTCCAGTAAAAAGCAAAGTATTCTTCACATGGGTTATCAATATTAGTCCAGTATTTAAACAGAAAAATGTTCCTTTCTTCATCTCTCGTCCAAAAGCCAGGAGTTATTTCCCTATAATTTGGTATTTTGTAAGAACGTATCATATTTTGTGGTATAGGTTCATTTATAAATCCCATAGAATATCCCTCCTTGTTTAATTATATATTTATTAAGAGATAAAGTCAATATCTTGTCGGCTATTAGTTTCGTCACGAGTTGACAAAACTGTCACTATATAGTATAATTAACGTAGTAATTACTATGTATGGAGGCGTTTGAATGAAGCGTACTGACTATATCAGCTGGGACGAATACTTTATGGGTATCGCTATACTCTCGGCGGAGCGAAGCAAGGACAACAACACGCAGGTCGGAGCCTGTATCGTGAACCGCGAGAACAAGATAGTTTCAGTTGGCTATAACGGTATGCCGACAGGCTGCAGTGACGATGAAATGCCGTGGGAGCGTTCTGCGGAATCGCCGCTCGATACGAAGTACCCGTTCGTTTGCCACGCCGAGCTAAACGCCATACTCAACTGCAACATCGGCAACCTCAGCGGCTGTACGCTATATGTTACTCTTTTCCCGTGTAACGAGTGTGCAAAGGCAATAATACAGTCCGGAATAAAGAGGGTAGTGTATTATCAGAACAAGTATGCCGACAGCGATGCTGTGAAGGCTTCGTGCCTGCTTTTCAGCAGATGCGGAGTTGAGTTTGTGGAGTACAAGGCAAGCGGAAAAGAGATAGTTCTTTCCGTGTGAAATACATACAGAATAAGCCGTAACACCTTATGTGCTACGGCTTTTATCATGCTTTGAGATATTTGGAGAGCTTTTTCTTCTTCTTTTCAGTGTACATTACCTTGTCGGCTTCTGTAACGAAATTGAAGATGTCTTCGCCTTTCTGCGGCTTGGTTATGAAGTAACCCGTGCTTGCACTGAGTTTAAAAGGATGCTTGCCGCTCTTGTTGACTTCGCCTATGTAGTCTTCGATGCGCTTTGTGAGGGCATCGGCTTCAGCTTCAGAAGCGTCAGCGGCGAACACTATGAATTCATCACCGCCGAAACGGCAGTACACCTCACCGTGAGTACAAGCCATAACGAGCACATCAGCAACACAGCAGATAGCTTTGTCACCGACGCTATGTCCATAGGTGTCGTTGATATGTTTAAGACCGTCGAGGTCGATGAACATCAGCATTATATTGCGCTGCTGCTCGACACAGCTGCGGTAAAGCTGGTCAGTCGCCTGAATGAAGCCGTTCCTGTTGTATATGCCTGAGAAAGTATCACGCGCATAGAGACGCTTTAAACGCTCGACTGCATATTCAAGGCTGATGACCTTTCGCATATTCTCGAGAGTATTGCTGAGTGATATGCAGAAACTCTCGAAAAGCGAGTTGTGCAGCGGCATAGGGGAGTTGTATATCACCATATAGCCGAAACAACGGTCACCGAAGTGTAAAGGTATATGGTAGTAAAGCTTGCCCGTTCTTCCGTTGTTTGCGATCTCGGGAAGTATGTCACGGCGCTTTATTTTGACAGCGTCGTAGAATTTTCCGTTTGAATAGACGATAGGAACGAATATATCGTCGCTGTAATCGGTAACGGACTTCGTTTTTTCAGGAAGACTCGAAACCGCAGAGTCTATATCTGATTCTGACAGCCAGTTCTCACAGAGGCAGAAGTAGAATTCTTCGGCACCAATTTTAGCGGAAAAAGCTTTGAGCAGGTCGATATAATTATCAAATGAATCAGTACCGAGAAGTTCAACAAGGAGCTTGTTCGTGTCAGCCATAAATACCTGAGAGGTCTCAAGACGCATATATGTGTGATAGTTCTGTTCCTTGAAATCTTCGACTGTGCTGGTAACATTCTCTGAACATCCGCAGCTCTCTGTGAAACGCGGAGACATATTCAGAATGACACTTCGCTCTTGTTCAATGTTATTGAAGTGGTTGCTGAGCATCTTGCAGGCTATTCGGCCTGAGAGCGCAAGCGGACGGTCAACAGAAGTGAGCTCCACCTGATAATTCTGTGTAGTGTAGGTATTGTCAAAACCTGTCACAGCTATGTCTTTAGGAACATTGATACCTTCATCTGTAAGACCGCATATCGCTGAGGAAGCCATAACGTCGTTTGCACAGATAATAGCATCAGGGAGTTCTCTGCCTAGGCTGAGGAAATGCTTGACGGCTTCACGGCCGGAAGGCGCACGGAAGTCTCCGTAAAAGATATAGTCATCTGAAATAGCTATATTGTTTTCTTCAAGCACCTCGAGGAAAGCAGCGAGTCTGTCTGCACTTTCCGGATTGTCTGCGGGGCCTGATATATAAGCGAATCTCCTGTGGTCATGAACATTGATGAGGTGCTCTGTGATACGGCGCATAGCAGCCTTGTTATCAATGCCGACATGATAGAGATATGGAATATCGTTGTCTATGCTGACAGCAGGTATGCCGGCAGCTTTTATTCTGTTGAGTATATCATCTATGACGCTCTGACGCGCAACTGTATTGGTGAGGAGTATCGCGCCGTCGAAATCATTGAAATCCGGCAGGTTGAATATATTGAATTCACCCTTGGCATGAGCCTGGTTGATAGAACCGCTGAAAGAAACGAAGACTGAGATATTGAGCGAGAACTCGGAAGCAGCCGCAGCTATCCCGTTAAGTATCGAGCTCTGGTAACTCTGATCCATTTCTTCTATTATAAGCGCGATCTTATAGCTGTTCATTCGGGTGTGACACCTCGTTTCAAAGTCAAGAGTTAATTGAATATACAGACAGTTTAGCGTGTGAGTGACGAAAATAGGCTTAAAAACATAAAGCTTAAATTTATTATACAGTATCTTTTCCGAAAAATCAATAGAAATATAATGAAATTTTCTGGCGAAAGTCTTAATTTTTTGTTAACGTAATGATACACCGAGTATACTATTTGTTGAGTTTGACTTTAAGTCGAAAATATGACGACAATTTGCGATAATTTGTATCATAACGCCGAAATTTTCGAGCGTTATTGACAAATCTCCAAAAAATGATATACTAATAATTAGTTGAAGATAACTCTGCCCTGACGGCAGAGCCGCAAACAAATATCCGGATGTGTGTATATTTCCGGACAAGCTGTGGAGGGATCTTATGAATATCTGGCACAATATCAGCCCGAAACGAATAAACCCCGATGATTTTTATGCGGTCATAGAGATCGGCAAGGGAAGCAAGATAAAGTATGAGCTTGACAAGGACACAGGTCTTATCAAAATGGATCGTATCCTGCATACCTCAACACATTATCCTTCAAACTACGGTTTTATACCGAGAACCTTTTCCGATGATGCTGACCCTCTCGATGTCTTGGTGCTTTGTTCGGAAACTCTTATGCCAATGACGCTCGTAAGGTGTTATCCTATCGGCGTTATCAGAATGCTCGACAACGGTCACCGTGATGACAAGATCATTGCTATCCCGTTTGAAGATCCGAATTACAATGTGTATCAGGATATCGAGCAGCTCCCCAAACACGTCTTTGAAGAGATGAGCCATTTCTTTACGGTCTATAAGGAGCTTGAAAACAAAACGACAGCCGTTAATGAGGTCGACCATGCAGATGTTGCAAAGCAGATAATCGCTGAGGATATTGAGTCCTATATAAACAATTTCTGCAAGTGACCGAAACTGATACCCCATCCGCAGCGGCGGAAAATACAATTCTGAAAGGAGTATCGCACGGCTAAGGCGTGTGCGAGAAAGTATTTATGACAGCTTCAAGTGAAATTTTATTCGGCAGTGATTCAAATGTAGCACCTATCGGTGTTATCGCAATGAACAGCGTTACCGAGCTTGGTGACAAGATCGACAATTATCTCGTTGACTGGGCAGGCAAGGGCGGTATCAATGTTGATACATTCCTTCTAGAGAGCGAATGCCCCCGTTTCTCTTCCGGTGACGGCAAGGGACTTATCAAGTCCACTGTACGCGGCAAGGATCTGTTCATTATCGTTGATGTCGGTAACTATAATATAAAGTATGATTACTTCGGTATGAAGAACGCTATGTCTCCTGACGATCATTTCCAGGATCTCAAGAGAATAATCCAGGCTGCAAGCGGTAAGGCGCACAGAATAACAGTTATCATGCCTATCCTTTATGGCGGCCGTCAGCACAGAAGAAGCTACCGCGAGTCACTCGACTGCGCTTGTGCTCTTCAGGAACTCGAGGCAATGGGCGTAGCAAACATCGTAACATTCGACGCTCACGATCCGAGAGTGCAGAACGCTATCCCGCTTATGGGCTTTGACAATGTAATGCCTACTTACCAGGTACTCAAGACAATGCTCAGAGATATCAAGGATATAAATTTCAACAAGGACAGATTCATGGTAGTAAGCCCTGATGAGGGAGCTCTCAACAGAAATATGTACTATGCTTCAGTTCTCGGTGTTGAGATGGGTATGTTCTACAAGAGAAGAGATTACTCAACTATCGTAAACGGACGCAATCCTATCGTTGCTCACGAATATCTCGGAAACCCTGTTGAGGGCAAGGATATCTTTGTATCAGACGATATCATTTCTTCCGGTGAGTCTATGCTCGACCTTGCATATGCACTCAAGGAGAAGAAGGCTGGAAGAATTTTCACTTACGCAACATATGCTATTTTCACAAACGGTCTTGAGAAGTTCGACAAGGCTTATGAGGATGGCATCATCGACGGTGTATTCGGTACAAACCTCACATACAGATCTCCTGAGCTCCTCAGCAGACCTTGGTTCCACGAAGTTGATGTTTCCAAGTACATCGCATATTTCATTGAAGCTATCAATCACGACGTTTCTATCAGCAAGATCATTGATCCTCATGAGAAGATCGAGAACCTTCTCAAGAAGTATGGCATGAAGTGATCTCATATAAAAATTCAGCAGGCATCTTGCAAAAGCAGATGCCTGCTTTTTTGTGAAAATTGCGTGAAATAGCTGATGCTTTGCACAAAAGCATTGACAATTATTCGGCAAAGTGCTATAATATAAAATACTAATTTTAACTTGTGAAAGGGTGAAATGTTTGTTACAGCTTAAAAGTATCGTAAAAGAATACGGCGGCGGTGAAAACAAAGTAACAGCTCTCAACGGAGTGGATATAACCTTCCGTGAGAACGAGTTTGTTGCTATACTTGGTCACTCCGGCTGCGGTAAGACAACCTTGCTGAACATAATAGGCGGACTTGATCATTATACATCCGGAGATCTTGTTATCAACGGAGTTTCTACTAAAAAATATAAAGACAGAGACTGGGATGCATACAGAAACCATTCTATTGGTTTCATTTTCCAGAGCTATAACCTCATACCGCATCAGACTGTACTTGCCAATGTAGAGCTTGCGCTGACCATCTCGGGCGTCTCTAAGTCGGAGAGAAGAAAACGTGCAAAGGAAGCTCTTGAAAAGGTCGGTCTTGGAAATCAGATACACAAGAAGCCGAATCAGATGTCCGGCGGTCAGATGCAGAGAGTAGCTATCGCAAGAGCGCTCATAAACAACCCTGACATACTCCTTGCCGATGAGCCGACAGGTGCTCTCGACAGTGAAACAAGTATCCAGGTAATGGAACTCCTCAAGGAGATAGCCAAGGATAAGCTCGTTATCATGGTAACCCATAACCCTGAGCTTGCCGAGCAGTATGCTACAAGAATAGTACGTATCAAGGACGGACAGCTTACAGCTGACAGTGATCCGTTTGTTCCGGAAAAGGCTGATGCTGCTGTTGAGGCAAAGAAGAAGCGCGTTTCAATGTCATTCCTCACGGCTGTATCTCTTTCGCTCAATAACCTGCTTACCAAAAAGGGAAGAACGCTCCTCACCGCGTTTGCAGGCTCTATCGGTATTATAGGCATTGCGCTTATCCTTGCACTGTCGACCGGTATCAACGAGTATATAGATGGTGTGCAGGAGGAAACGCTGGCTTCCTATCCTATAACTATCGACCGTGAATCGACTGACAGTTCGGAAATGATAAAGATAATGTTCGGCGGTTCGGAAAAGGTCGAGCATGATCCGAACGATCCAGAGGATACGGTCTATGCGGGTACTGAGATGTACGATGCTTTCAACAAGATGAACTCTGACGCAAAGCAGGTAAACAATATGGTCAAGTTCAAGAAGTTTGTTGACAGCAACAAGACTATCAAGGAAAAGTCAAAGGCTATATCCTATGGCTATTCAGTACAGATGCCTATCTTCACAAAGGACGAGAATGGCAAGATAGTAAAATCTGACCTCAACGATATATATGCTAAATCTATGGGAGTGCAGGATGCTATGGAAGAGAATTCTGCATTCACAGGTAATAACAGTATGATGTCGATGTGGAGCGTAAACGTATGGGAGGAGCTTCTTCCCAGCGATGACGGAAAGGATATAAATCCGCTCATCAAGGAGCAGTATGATCTTGTTTCAGGTTCATGGCCTAAGAATTACAACGAGGTAGTGGTAGTTCTTGATGAGAGCAATCAGATCCCGGATATGATAACATATGCACTTGGTATGAAGTCCGCAGACGGCTTCGGTGATATAATCAAAGCAGCTATGAAGGGCGAGGTAATCGCTGATTACGGCAGAACCAAGTGGAGCTACTCGGATTTAATGAACAAGGAATTCAAAATGATACTTCCTTGTGAGTATTATGAGACATCTTCAGACGGCAGAGGATACACCGACCTCACCAAGAGCGAGACCGGTCTCGAAGTTCTCTACAACAACGATAATATCGGTACAAAGCTGAAGGTAGTCGGCTTCATCAGACACAATCCCGATGTTAAGAACTCAATGATACAGGGATACATCGGTTACACAAAGGATCTTACAGAATACGTTATCGAGAAGAACAGCAACAGCCAGCTCGTTCTTGATCAGGTAAACGACAAGGAAAATGATCTTATTACCGGCAAAAAGTTCAAGACTGACGATTATGTTGGTCCTGACGATAACCAGAAGGCTGCTTCTGCAAAGACATACGTGTCCGGACTTGATACAGCACAGAAGGCAGAGGTCGCAAAGTTCGTTATGTCTATGCCCTCTGACGAAGAGCTCGAATTAATGCTCAAGGATGCTCTCAAGCCTGAGAACCGTGATCAGCTCTTTGAAGATATAAGCAAGCTCGCAGTTCCGAATGAAAACGGAAAGGGAACAACAGATTCCTCTGCGATAGTAAAGGCACTTCAGGGACTTACTGATGAACAGTTCCAGCAGTATGCACCCAAGACACTCAGAAACATCCTTCCTTACAAGTATGCGGCAGATAAGGCTGCTGAGCTCGCAGATATGACAGAGACTGAGCTTGCCGCTTCACTTGACGATATGGAGTTAAAGGATGAGGCTTATGTAAAGATATTCGATAAGTTCACTCCTGAGGAGATCTCAGAATTCAGCTATGACGACATTCTCTATAAGCTCGGTTATGCTGATCCTGAAGATCCTTCCAAGATAAGGATCTACGCTAAGTCCTTCAAGGATAAGGACATCATCGCAGACGAGATAGCAGCTTATAATAACTCAGTAGAGGACGAGGCTGATGTTATCCACTACACAGACTTCGTTAAGCTCCTTATGTCATCTGTAACAAACATCATCACAGGTATTTCTTATCTCCTTATCGCATTCGTTGGTATATCACTTGTGGTATCGTCAATTATGATCGGTATCATCACATACATCTCAGTTCTTGAAAGAACAAGAGAGATAGGTATTCTCCGTGCGATAGGTGCTTCAAAGCACGATGTTTCAACCGTATTCAATGCGGAGACTCTGCTTGTAGGACTTACAGCCGGTCTTATCGGTATCGGTGTATCGGTAATGCTGACATTTGTGATAAACATCATTATCCATAGTGTTACAAGCCTGGATACACTCAATGCTCATGTACCGATAGCAGGTGCGGTTATCCTGATACTCATAAGTATGTTCCTGACATTTATTGCAGGTCTCATACCTTCAAGATTAGCTGCCAAGAAGGATCCGGTAGTTGCACTGAGAACAGAATAATAAAACAACAAAGGACGTTCCGATCGGAACGTCCTTATTTTATGCGTTTATGCTTTGAAGCAGCCTGTTTACTGCATCCGGTATTTCTGTAATACTGTTCACTATGACATCAGCGTTGGAAAGCTCTTCCGGAGAGCCGTAGCCGTATCCGCATCCTATCGAGAGCAGATCGTTTTTAGTTGCTGTCTCTATATCGTGGAAGCGGTCACCGATAACGATGAACGGTCCCGTGTGCTTGCGTGAGAATCTGCGGAATATCTCAAATTTGGGAATAAAGTTGAACTCCTCACAGCAGTAGAAATAGCTGAAAAAGCGATCAAGGTCGAAAACATATCTGTGGCGCTCCATATAGTGTATTCGGCAGTTGCTTAGGAATATCAGGCTGTGACCGTCAGCTTTGAGCTTGCTGAGGACTTCCTCAGTTCCTGCGAAGAGTGCGCCTTCACCTTTTTCGGTACGCATAGCCATATTGTCACCGAGACGTTTTCTTGCAGCTTCGCGTACCTCAGCATCGAGCTCCGGGTGAAACTGTCCCCACATATCTGTGGAGTTGAAGCCAAGCCAGCGGCTTATCTCGCTGTCCGCATACTCTCTGTCTTCGATGTAGCCATTGTCAGAGAGCCACTTCATAGTGTCGCGGAAAGCCGGAGCGTAGGTACGCATGGATTCGTGTATAGTGCCGTCGTAATCGAATATGAGGTCAGCCATCAGTTATCGATTTCTCTTATAAGATTGATCATCTCGATAGCGCCCTCAGCGCACTCGCTGCCCTTGTTTCCAGCCTTGGAGCCTGCGCGCTCGATAGCCTGTTCGATGTTTTCGGTAGTGATAACGCCGAACATAACAGGGATGTCGTTCTGGAGAGACACCTGTGCGATGCCCTTTGCAGCTTCGTTGCAAACGAGGTCGTAGTGAGAAGTGCTTCCGCGGATTATAGCACCGAGACAGATAACAGCGTCATACTTGCCGGATTTAGCCATTTTGGAAGCTATGAGCGGTATCTCGAATGCACCGGGTACCCAGGCGATGTCGATAGAGTCCTCGTTTACATCGTGACGCTTAAGAGTATCAACAGCGCCGCCGAGCAGCTTGGATGTGATGAATTCATTGAAACGAGCCACAACGATACCGATGCGGACGTCTTTAGCGATAAGGTTTCCTTCATAAGTTTTCATACAGATCAAACTCCTTCATTATCATTATTATCAGTTTCTGTTGTATCATCATTATCGTCCTCAGGAACGATAGGATTTGTGTATTCATATTTGGGGTACCAGTCAGCAAGCATTGTTACGGTACCGGTCTTCTTTATACCGTATTGGTAATTTTCGGTCTTGTTTTTCTTAGGGTAGTGCAGTTCGAGCTTTTCGTCCTTATACTGGTAGCTCACGTCAGATACTGGGACGTATGTCTGTTTAAGGCAGTTCTTGTTGCATATTCCCTTGGGAGTGAGGAGAGTAGTTGAAGTGACAGGCATAGCGATAAGGTCGCAGGCAGCTACCACACCGAACATAAAGTTGCCCTTAATATCGATAATAAAGAGCACAATAAAACAGAAAACGAAAGCAAGATCGTTGATAAGTGCTGCTTTTGACGCGATCACAGCCTTTTCCTTCTCGGTAAGGAAGGTTATCAGTCCTCTGACAGCTGTATAGAGAGTTGCAATAGCAACTGCCAGCAGGACGTAGTTTATCACAGTTTCAAAAATATTATCTCCGGACATAAAGTTCATTTTAGTTCACCTCAATAATCAAGAATGTGTCCCATCTTATCGCGCTTTGTGCGGAGATAGAACAGGTCGTATGCGGTAGCGTCCATCTGTATCGGTACGCGTTCCTTTATCTCAAGTCCGAATCCGCTGAGACCGTATACCTTATCAGGATTGTTTGTGAGCAGTCGGAGAGTTTTGCAGCCAAGGTCGCGGAGTATCTGTGCGCCGATGTAGTATTCACGCATATCTCCCGGGAAACCGAGTGCAAGGTTTGCTTCGAGCGTATCCATACCATTGTCCTGGAGCTCATAGGCTTTCAGCTTGTTTATGAGACCAATGCCTCTGCCCTCCTGACGCATATAGAGGAGTATTCCTCTTCCTTCCTTTTCGATAGCGTTCATAGCTGCGGCGAACTGCTGACCGCAGTCGCATTTCAGTGAGCCGAAAGCATCACCGGTAAGGCATTCCGAATGTACACGGCAGAGTATATCTTCACCGTCACCGATGTCTCCCTTTACGAGAGCAACATGATGTTCACCGTTGAGCTTGTTTACATAGCCGAGCGCACGGAATTCACCGTACTTTGTGGGAAGTTTTGTGTTTGCAACGCACTCTACAAGCTGATCGTGGCACTTGCGGTATTCTTTCAGAGCCTGAATGGTTATGAACTTCATACCCCATTCCTTGGCTTTCTGCTGGAGCTCTTCAGCGCGCATCATAGTACCGTCATCGCGCATTATCTCGCAGCAGAGACCGCATTCTTTAAGACCTGCAAGCCTCATAAGATCAACTGTTGCTTCCGTGTGTCCCTCACGCTCGAGAACTCCGTTCTTCTTTGCAGTAAGAGGGAACATATGCCCCGGTCTTCTGAAATCTTCCGGCTTTGAGTTGTCATCAACGCACTTGCGGGCAGTATAGCCTCTTTCTTCGGCTGAGATACCTGTTGTAGTATCAACGTGGTCGATAGAAACTGTAAATGCTGTGGAGTGGTTATCTGTGTTGTAGTCCACCATCTGAGGAAGGTGGAGCTTGTGGCAGAGCTCGATGCTCATCGGCATACATATGAGACCTTTTGCGTGAGCTGCCATGAAGTTGACATTCTCAGTTGTAGCGAACTCAGCGGCACAGATCATATCGCCTTCATTTTCGCGGTCCTCATCGTCTGTGACGAGGATTATTTCGCCGTTCCTGAGAGCGGCTAAAGCTTCTTCTATCGTATTGTACTGGAACATTAAAATTACTCCTTATCTAAATTTAACTTTCCTGAAATGACTGCCGCATTTATGGAGCAGCCTGATTTTGTCAGTTTGGCATTACCTTTATCAGGATCTCCTTCAATTTTATACTCAGAACCATTATCGAAAGTGAGATTCCCTTTTCTTACTTCGATAGCTAAGTCTCCGTTTACTGAATCTTCGTTTGGCAGTCCGAAGATTATATTGCCGGTATCTACTTTAATAAGATTGGTTGAGTTCCATGTGCACTTTGAACAGCTGATGTTGCCGGTATTGCATTCAATGTAGGAATCTTCAGTGAAAGTTGAGCCTGTGCAGGTGATATTGCCGACATTTGCATAAGCTAAGAGCTCACCGGTGATACCGTCGAAAGTTATATTACCTATCTGAACGTCTGTATCAACAGTAGTATATGATGCCGGAATACCTATCTCAGCGTTGAACTCAACACGGACTTTAGTTTCAGTATCCTCTATCCATTTTTCTATTTCCTGACCTGTCTCTTTTTCAGTGATAGCTAATTTGAGGTTGCCGTCCTTTTCCATTATTACAGTCGAGATGCGTTCAGATACATCTTTGCAGGTATCTTCGTTATCAGCGAACACCGTGCATTCAAGGTTCATAGTAGGAACATCTTTATCGGTAGGTGTTACAGTAATATTGCCGGTCTTGAGACTCAGTTCAAATGCGGAACATTCTGATTGTGTATCGATATTACACTGATTGACTGTTGTTAACGTCTCATCGTAGTCGTTATTTATTTTCACTTTTGCTTTACAGCCTGAGAAGACTGTTGCTGTTATGAGTGAAGCGACAATAAGAGAGCTGAATTTCTTCACTGTATTATCCTCCTTAGAATCCGTTTTTGGCGAGAAATTCCATTGTAATGCCGCTTTCTGTTTTTTCGGTGGGAGCAGGCTGCATCAGTTTCTCGATATATTTTCCAATAATATCATTTTCAAGATTTACTATGTCGCCGGGTTTCTTGTATGAAAGGACAGTTTCAGCAGCTGTGTGCGGTATTATCGAAACGCTGAAGCTGGTTTCTGTGACTTTAGCGACTGTAAGGCTTATGCCGTCAATAGCGATAGAGCCTTTTTCGACTATATAGCGCAGTATCTCAGCCGGAGCGCTTACGGTATACCAATGGGCGATACCGTCCTTTTTTATGTCTGTGATCGTGCCTGTTCCGTCTATATGTCCGGAAACTATATGCCCGCCGAATCTTCCGCCGGCAGCCATAGCGCGTTCAAGATCTACGGGACTACCGTTTTTCAGAGTCCCGAGCGAGGAACGGCTGAGTGTTTCGTTCATAACGTCGGCACGGAAGGAATCACTTGTGAAAGATGTTACAGTAAGGCAAACGCCGTTTACAGCGATACTGTCGCCGAGATGTACATCTTCAAGGACTTTCTTTGCCTGTATCTCGATGAAAGAGGAAGTTCCCGTGCGCTGTACCGTGCGGACAGTTCCGACTTCTTCAACTATTCCTGTGAACATATCTCACCCTGCTTTCTATCATAAGGTCAGTGCCGAAATGGCGGTAGACCGGCTCTTTAAGGAAGAACGCACTGTCCGGTGTATCTACACCGATACCGCCGACCGGAGATTTTGCTTTTATGCCGCCGAAAATTTTAGGAGCTATATATGCCTGAACTTTGGTAACGATGCCTGAATTGAGGGCAGACCAGTTCAGTTCAGCTCCGCCTTCGAGGAGGATACTGTCTATCTTCATTTCCTCACCGAGAATACGCATCAGCTCGTTGAGATCAACTTTTCCATTTGTGGAAGGAGTGTAAATGACCTTTATGCCGTGTTCTCTGAGCGTTTCTTCTTTGTTCTTGTCTCCGGAAACAGCAGCGACAATAGTTGGTACCTTGTCTGCTGTACGGACTATATTGGAATTCTCAGGCAGTCTCAGATTTGAATCAACTATTATTCGTATCGGATCTCTGCCGTTTTCGAGACGGCAGGTGAGCAGCGGATCGTCAGCGAGTACAGTACCGATACCGACCATGATAGCTGAGTGTCTCAGCCTTTCATGCTGTACAAACTGCCTTGCTTCTTCGCCGGTTATCCATTTTGATTCGCCGGTATAGCAGGCTATCTTGCCGTCCATGGTCATAGCGTATTTCATAGTGACAAACGGGCGCTTCGTCGTGATATAGTGGAAGAATATCTCGTTTATCTCATCGCACTCTTCGCGCAGAACGTTCTCTGTGACCTCTATGCCGTGATCGCGGAGTATCTTCACGCCTTTGCCGGCAACGAGGGGATTGGGATCTGCTGAACCGATGAAAACGCGCTTTATGCCGTGCTCTATGACAGCTTCCGTGCAGGGCGGCTGTTTGCCGTGATGACAGCAGGGTTCGAGCGTGACGTACATATCGGTACCTGTGCAGTCGATACCGTTCTCATCGCAGTATGCGAAAGCCGTGCGCTCGGCGTGTAGTTCACCGTATTTTTTGTGCCAGCCTTCACCGATGACCTTACCGTCACGGACTATCACAGCTCCCACCATGGGATTAGGAGAGGTGAAGCCCATACCTCTTTTAGCGAGCTCAAGAGCTCTTCTCATATGATCTTCGTGAGTCATAATGACCTCCCGGAATATAAAAAGCCCCGATACTCGGGGCATAAGTTTCAATATACGCAAAAGTGTACATCTTCTCTCATCCGGACTATACCGTCGGCTCCGGGATCGCACCGGATCAACCGCAGAAGCGGCTCGCAGGCTATAACTGCCGGTAGGGAATCGCACCCTGCCCTGAAGAATTGCAAGTGGGTATGTTTGTTTTTACCAACACGTTAATTATATCACAATATAATGGGGATGTCAATACTTTGACGAAAACGGTTGACAGAGGACTTCACAAAAAGAAGATATGATAAAACTATGCCGTTGATATTGACAAAATAACATCAAAGTGGTAAAATTACTATGTATGTGGAATTGGAGGTTTTTATAATGAAACGTGCTAAACTTGCAGTTGTCGGAATGGCTGCTGCTGTAATAATGACAGGATGCGGAAGCGGTAATACTACCGTTTCACAGATCGAACCCACAACAGTCAAGATCACTCCTGACAGTGTTGTTTTTGACTGGCAGAAGCTCTATGAATCCAAGCTGAATGAATTCAGACAGTCGGCTGATTATAAGGATGGACTCGGCGGTTCGATGTTTGATATTTGCGATATTACCGGTGACGGTTCACCGGAACTCATAATCTCACCGTCATCTGATGCTGAGACAGCTTGTCAGATGTATACATTATCCGGCGGAAGTGTTTCCAGTCTCGGCGAGAACGGTGCTAACGGAGTGATGCTGTATATCCCGTCGAAAAACACAATTTCCTTTGCTTACATAGGCAAGAGTTTTGAGATTAGAGAATTCAAGCTTCTTGAGGACGGAGAATTCATAACAAAAGATAAATTCTATAATAACAGAAACGGTATAGCTTCAGGCGGTAAGCTGACATATGAGGTCAATAACGAAGAAGTTACCGGAGTTGAATACGATAAGGCGGTTGCAGCCTATACTTCACTGCCTTCATTAGAACTTGGCAGAAAGTATTCGTTCGGAGCTCAGTCTCAGAAGTATGCGCTCTATTGTTCCGAGAGCTGGGGACCTGTCCTCAATGATGCTCAGAAAGAACAGTACAAGAAGATACTTGCAGATTGCCTTCAGAGTGCTGATACAGGCGCTGCTTTTGACATAGTTGATATAAACGGCGATAACGAGCCTGAACTCGTTTATTCTGAGGGCTCTTTTGATACAGCAGAGTGTAATATCTATATGTTTAATGGAGATACAGCTGTGGAAGCTGGTTCGTGCATGACAGCACGCGGAACTATAAACTGCGACGTTGAGAAAAAGGTATACTTTGCGTCTGATTCTACCGAGACAGATGCTTATGCGCTCGGAAGCTCCGAAAAGACAGCAGGCTATTCAAAAACTGATAATATCATAGAGTGCGGACGCAGATATGTCCTTACAGAGGAGTCGATACAGAAAGCGTTCTGCTGACGGAGGGATACTATGGCGAGATCGAGATATGTTTATACCTGCAACCAGTGCGGATATGAAAGCTCAAAGTGGAACGGTAAATGTCCTTCTTGCGGTGCCTGGAACAGCTTTGAGGAAGAGCTTGCAGAAACAACTCCGGCTTCCGGAAGAGCAGCTTCACAGAGTGCTCCCGACCTTTCGGACAACATACTTGAGCTTGAAGAGATAGGCTCTGACAGCGATGTCCGCTACGATACGGGAGTAGGGGAGCTAAACCGCGTTCTCGGAGGCGGACTTGTCAAAGGTTCGTTGGTGCTTCTCGGCGGTGAACCGGGTATAGGAAAGAGTACGATACTTCTTCAGATATGTCAGTTCCTCGGTGAAGATCATTCCGTGCTGTATGTCTCGGGAGAGGAGTCTGCGAGACAGATAAAGCTCAGAGCACAGCGTCTCGGAGTTGATACTGAGAACCTTTACATATTAACGGCTACCGATGCAGAAGCAGTTGCTGCGACTATATCATCAAGCTCGCCTGACATAGCCATAATAGACTCGATACAGACTATGAGCATAGGCAGGATAGCTTCAAGTCCGGGAAGTCTGACACAGGTGCGTGAGTGTACAAATCTCTTTATGCACACCGCTAAGAATCTCGAGATACCAGTCATTATAGTGGGACACGTCAACAAGGACGGCGCTATTGCCGGTCCTAAGGTAATGGAGCATATCGTTGATGCGGTGTTGTATTTCGAGGGCGAGCGCCATCAGAGCTATCGTTTGCTCAGAGCAGTCAAGAACCGTTTCGGCTCTACCAATGAGATAGGCGTATTTGAGATGTTAGACAAGGGACTGCGCGAAGTTGAGAACCCGTCTCAGATGCTTCTTGCAGGTCGTCCGCATAATGTTTCCGGAACGTGTGTTGCCTGTGTAATGGAAGGAAGTCGTCCGATACTTGCGGAGGTCCAGGCTCTTGCTTCAAAGACGAGCTATTCCGCACCGAGACGTATGACCACCGGCTTTGACTTCAACCGCCTGAGCATAATTATTGCTGTCCTTGAAAAGAGACTTGGCATATTTATGGGTTCGCTGGACGTTTACCTTAACATAGTCGGCGGATTCAGACTCGATGAGCCGGCAGGCGATCTGCCTGTGGCAATGTCGCTGTATTCCGGCATTATGGATAAGCAGATAGATGAGGATCTTGTCGCATTCGGCGAGATAGGACTCGGCGGCGAGATACGTTCAGTGCCTCATATCGCACAGCGTATCAGAGAAGCTGAGCGTATGGGCTTCGGAAAATGCGTTGTCCCGAAACAGTCCATCGGAACTATCGACACCAATGATTACTCGATAGAGATAATCCCGGCCTCAAACTTAAAGCAGGCTTTCTCGGTAATAAAGTAAAAAATTACAGCCGTCAGACGATGTGTTTGACGGCTGTTTTATAATGCTTTACATATTGCTCCATTTATCATACAGTCCTGGCACAGCCGAGGTCATGAGTATCATTTCAGCCGAAGCTAAGTCGAGCAGAGCATGGCTTATCATTATCGGCAGCGGATCACGCTTTTTTCTGTAATACAAGCAGAATAAAAAAGTAAGCGGCAAGAATGACAGGAATCTGTACAGTATGTATCTTGTATCGCATAGCGTAGGGATAAAGCAGTGTTGGAGAGCATAGAAAAACGCCGGTATTAGTACTGATGCGTACTTGTTTTCGATGTTATTCACGCCGCAGCCAAGATAAAGTCCGTCCTCAGCAAATGGAACTGTTGCCGGAAGCAGTATGAGATTTAAGACAGAAAGGACTACCGGAATCGGCGCAACTATTTTTACAGATATTGCCGGCATAACCGAGCCGTAACATATAAGTCCGGAAAGGTACATACCGGACATTCCGACTACTGCAAATCTAATTGAAAGCAAAGCTGTCTTTTTAATGCTACGTTTGCCGCGCTTGAAGTTTATAAGCTGCCAATAGTTCTGATCAGTCTTCCTTGCTGTGAACAACAGCAAAAGTATCGTGATGATATTAACAATTGTGGCGATTATTGACCACCAGCTGCTTATTTCACGCAGTTTTTGGCCGGTTATGGCTGAGCCTGCCAAAAAGATAAGCAGAAATATCAATGACCGGAAAGGCAGAAGCAAAGGCAGTTTTTTCTTACTCATGTCGTTCTCCTTATATTAAAACGCCATAGCTGTTAAGTGCTATGGCGTAGTCTTTTATTCAGCTATCTTTTCAACAGCTTCGTTGAGCCAGTCACCCTCGAAGAGTTCTACTGTACCCTGGTCGCAGTGCTTAGCAAGGTCTGTGCAGATAGGCAGCTTGGCAAGTACGGGGATATCATACTGAGCAGCGATCTCCTCAATGTGACTCTCACCGTAGATGCTGTGGCGCTTGCCGCAGTCGGGACATTCATAGTAACTCATATTCTCGATGATACCGAGTATCGGGATATTCATGAGCTTAGCCATTTTTACAGCCTTTTCAACGATCATTGAAACAAGCTCCTGAGGTGAAGTTACGATAACGATACCGTTTACGGGGAGAGACTGGAAAACAGTAAGCGGAACATCGCCTGTTCCGGGAGGCATATCAACTACGAGACAGTCGATGTCCTTCCAGATAACGTCTGTCCAGAACTGCTTTACAACTCCGGCGATAACAGGACCGCGCCATACAACCGGATCGCTCTCATTCTCAAGGAGAAGATTTACAGACATAACGTCGATGCCCATTTTGCTCTTTACCGGGATTATGCCGAATTCACAGGCATCAGCCTTGTCATGGATACCGAAAGCCTTCGGTACTGAAGGACCGGTTATATCAGCGTCAAGGATACCGACATTCTTACCCATTCTCTGCATTGAAACAGCAAGCAGGGAAGAAACGAGAGTTTTTCCGACACCGCCTTTACCGCTGACAACGCCGATAACCTTGCCGATATTGCTCATTTTATTAGGTTTTTCGAGCAGACTCTGTGGCTCTGTTCTGCTGGAGCAGTCGCTTCCGCAGGTAGAGCAGTCGTGTGTACATTCGCTCATTTTATAATAACACTCCTTAGTTATAGTATGTTTCTATTATACCCTATTACGGGAGAATAGTCAAGTCTGCGTGATATCGTCACGCATCATCTGTATTTATATACAGTTGCAGATTCAAAGCCGTCAAGCAGGGTGGTCATCTTTCCGAATGCCATACCTGTTCCCTTGGCAACGCAGTTTATAGAGTCCTTTGCTATGTTGCAGTTTATGCCGATAGTGCGTTTGATAAGCTGTGGGAGTCCGCCGAGCAGAGCACCGCCGCCTGTCATGAGAAGACCGTTGTCATAGATGTCGCCAACAAGCTCCGGCGGAGCGTCTTCAAGAACTTTTCTTACGGCTTCCATAATAGCGAAGGTGTCGTCCTCGATAGCCTCAAAAAGCTCTGTTTCGCTGAGGAGGACCTGCGCGGGGAGTCCTTTAAGGAGACTTCTTCCCTTGACCATAAATGTCATTTCATCGCTCGGATCGTAGAGGTTGCAAAGCTCCATTTTTACCTTTTCAGCAGTACGTTCACCGATAAGGAGCTTGAACTTGTTCTGCATATACTTCATAATAGAGCGGTCGATAGCATTTCCGGCAGTTTTTATTGTGTGGGAGGTAACAACGCCGTTCATCGAAACGATAGCAACGTCGGTAGTACCGCCGCCGATGTCAACTATCATATGACCCTTAGCTTTTGTGATATTGACTCCTGCACCTATCATAGCCGCAATAGGCTCCTGTATGAGATAAACCTGACGTGAACCTGCACTCTTTGCAGCGTCAACAACAGCGCGGCTCTCAATGTCAGTGATGAACGAGGGAACGCAAATTACTATCCTCGGCTTGAGAAGCTGGTGACCGGTTACTTTGAGTATGAATTCGCGTATCATACTGTGAGCGAGATCGTCGTCTGAGATAACACCTTCGCTGATTGGTCTTACAACAGCAATGTAGTCGGGATTCCTGCCTATCATCTCATAGGCTTCTTTGCCGACAGCGAGAACTCGTTCAGTTCTTGTATTGTAAGCTATGACCGAGGGTTCGCTGAGAACAACGCCCTTGTTTCCCATGGTCATAACGATATTGGACGTTCCGAGATCTATACCTATATCTGTATTTGCCATTTATTTATTTTCCTTTCTTTCTATCATTCCGAGGACTTCGAGTATACCGGCATTGCTTTCGCTGACAGGTGCGTGAACGTCCTTGCTCACAGTCGAGGTCAGCATATCGCGCAGGCAGGTATAACGCCTTGTCCGCTTGTTGTTGTCTACCATATTATGTATCTTTTCTTCAGAGCCTATGAGTATCAGCAGCTTTTTTGCTCTTGTTACTGCAGTGTACAGAAGATTGCGGTATGAGAGTTTTTCAAAGCCTCCCATAAGCGGTATGATGACAGCTTCAAATTCGCATCCCTGACTCTTGTGGACTGTTATCGCATATGCGAGTTCTACCTGTGACAGGAGATCAAAGGGATAGTTGGCGATACGTCCGTCAAAATCTATTACAGCGGTCATGGCAGCCGAGTTTATCTTGCGTATTATACCAATGTCACCGTTGAAGATACCGGTACCTTGTTCGCCGTCTTTGCTCCAAACTATATCGTAGTTATTTCGGGTCTGCATTATCTTGTCGCCTTCGCGGAATGTGAAGATGAAGCTCTTGTACTCAGATTTTCCCTGAACTGCCGGATTGAGTTCGTTCTGAAGCACCTTGTTCAGTTCAACAGAACCGAGTGTGCCTTTCCTCGAGGGAGTCAGCACCTGTATATCCTCAACAGGGGAGTAATTATAGGCTTTGGGCAGTCTTGTCTTTACAAGGTCAGCGACGAGCTGGACTGACTTGTCATAGTCGTCGCGTTTGAAGAAGAAGAAATCGTTGTTTTTCTGTGTGAGGTCGGGATATTCGCCCGAAACTATCTTGTGGGCATTAGTTACAATACAGCTCTGCTGAGCCTGACGGAATATCTCTTTCAGCTCGATAGTGGGAACTATACCGCAGGTTATGAGGTCGCCGAGAAGATTTCCGGCACCAACTGACGGCAGCTGGTCGCTGTCTCCGACCATTATCAGCTTGCAGCCAAGTCTTACAGCACGCAGCAGCTTTTCAAAGAGAAGCACGTCCACCATAGACATCTCGTCGATAACGAGTACATCACATTCAAGGGGATTTGTCTCGTTGTGTGCGAAGACTGTTCTGCCGCCGGCATCGTAGACTACTTCGAGCAGACGGTGTATTGTTTTTGCCTCACAGCCTGTGAGGTCAGACATACGCTTTGCAGCTCGTCCGGTCGGGGCAGCAAGGAGCACCCTGCAGCCTTTTTTTTCAAATATAGAGATTATGGCGTTGAGAGTGGTGGTCTTACCGGTACCCGGTCCGCCGGTAAGTATCATAAGTCCGCGTGAAACAGCAGTAGTAATAGCCTGCCGTTGGAGCGTTTCATAGTGTATATTGTGTTCCTCTTCCTCGATATTTATGAGGTTGTCATAGTTGAAATCCTCAGGCGAGGAGAAGTCTTTCAGTATGTGTATCCTGTCAGCGATGAACTGTTCAGCGTAGAAATAATCCGGCAGGTAAACATATTCGCGCTCATTCTTAACGTACTCAAAGAGCTCGTTGTCATCGAGAGCCGCATTGTAGCAGCGGTAGAAATCAGTCTCACTGATTCCGAGTGCTGTTCCGGATTTCTGAAGCAGAGTTTCAAGCGGCAGACAGGAGTGACCGAGAGAAGTGTTTGCACGGAGAATGTACTGCATACCGGCGATAACCCGCTTGTAGTCATTCTGATCGATGTGCATATCATAGGCGATAGAGTCAGCCTTGCAGAAATCAAGGTCAATGGAGTCACCGCAGAGAATATAGGGATTCTGCTGAATGAGCATCATTGAGTCTCCGCCGAATTTTCGGTATGTCCTCATTGCAAACTGTGACTTAATGTCATACTGAGACAAGAAAGATAATATGCAACGGAGCGCAAAGAGCTTTCGTGCTTCATCGGCTATCTCTTCACAGCGTGAGACAGATATTCCCTTTATCTCGCTGAGTCTCATAGGATCATGTTCCATAATGTCGAGTGTCTGAGCACCGAAAACGTTCACGATCTTTTTAGCGAGTCCCGGACCTATGCCCTTGATAGCGCCGGAGGCGAGGTATTTCTCTATGTTCACGACAGTATCGGGCAGCTTGCGTTCGCAGTATTCTGCGCGGAACTGTGTTCCGAACTTACGGTGTGTGACGTAGTTGCCCTCGAGGATAAGGCCTTCGCCCTCCTCTATATCGCCGAGTTCGCCAACGACAGTTATAAGCTCACCGCCGGCGTCAAGGTCGAGAACGACGTAGCCGTTTGCTTCGTTTTTGAAAAGAATATTTTCGACAGTACCCTCGATGTGAAGGACATCGTGCTCCAACCTTATCACCTCTGCGCATAATAATACAGTATATATTATACTACATTTTTCAGCTTTTTGCAAACGTTTCCGCGAGAATTTTTTCAAGTTCGTCAGGTTTTATCAGAACGGCTTCCGGAAAGTCTGTGCAGAAGGCTTTACACAGGGAAAGAGCGGGTTCAGCTGCGCCGTAGTCGATGAGGAGTACACGCTCGATAGGACAGCTGCCGCGGAGTATCAGCTCGCTTGTTCGCTCAAGGGTTGCTTCGAGATCTGAGGAGTCAGGGAATACCGGTATCACGGCTGTCAGGGGAGGACGTTTTCTGCACTTTCGGTCTGCTATAAACAGGCAGAACATCTCTGCTCCGGCTATGATGATGAGAACTGCAAGTGATATAAGTATGGGCATATCCATAGTAAAAAACTCCTTTCAGCGTATACAGTATAGTATGCTGAAAGAAGCAGAAATGACAAAGGCTGCCTTATTCAGGCAGCCTGTAATATCATAGTGAGCGGAGATGCTCCATAAAGTTGAGCTTGTTCTCAAGAGCTGTAGTGGTGGGACGTCCGAGATCGTCACGGGCACCGATAGAGCACTTGACTTCGATGAATGAAAGCTCGTTGCGGTTCTTGGCTGCTTCGAGCTCCTTGTCGAGAGTTTCAAAGCTGTCAACGCATACAGCGTTCGGATAACCGCAAGCCTTTGCGATGCCGACGAGGTCTATCTTCTCAGCAACTGTGGGCATACCGCCGACAGTTTCATGAGCACCGTTGTTGATAACGATATGAACTACATTCTTCGGAGCATTTGCACCGAGTACAGCCATGCTTCCCATGTGCATGAGAGCGGCGCCGTCGCCGTCAACACACCAAATGCGCTGGTTGGGCTTGTTTATAGCAACACCGAGAGCGATAGATGAAGTGTGTCCCATAGAGCCGACTGTGAGGAAGTCGTACTTGTGGCTCTGACCATTAGCTGTTCTTGTCTCAAAGAGCTCACGGCTGGGCTTTCCGGTAGTGGAAACTATCGGATCTTCGCCGGTAGCCTTTACGATGTGCTGGATAATCTCCTCACGGATCATCTTGTTATCGTTCTTGTAATCTACCTTGGGCGCGTCTGTAAGAGCGCCTTTGCGTACAACGAAAGCAGCCTGCTTGCCCTTTGCGAATACTCCGCGGAACTTCTCCATAGCAGCTGCGACTTCATCGTCAGTAGTGTCCTTGCCGATGATGAATGTCTCGATGTCCATATCCTCGAGGAGCTTTACAGTAACTTCGCCCTGATAGATGTGCTGAGGTTCGTCGTGAACACCAGGTTCTCCGCGCCAGCCAACGATAAAGAGCATCGGGATAGCGTATACCTTGTCATTGAGGAGAGAAGCAACAGGGTTGATGATGTTGCCCTCGCCGGAATTCTGCATATAAACTACCGGAACTCTGCCTGTTGCGAGGTGATAGCCGGCAGCAAGAGCGGTGCAGTTGCCCTCGTTGGCAGCGATTATGTGGTGGTTCTTATCGATACCGTATTTATCTATAAGGTAGTTGCAGAGTGCTTTGAGCTGTGAATCGGGGACTCCTGAATAGAAGTCAGCGCCGATGAGCTCTACTAACTTTTCGACTTTCATATATATCCTCCTTAAAGCTCGTCAATGAGAGTGATGATGTTCTTGATAGACATAAGTCTGTCGTCAACTTCCTTAGCGCGGTGGTAGCGGAGGATATCCTCAGCAGTCTGCTGCATTGCAGGGAATGCGCTTCTTGTGAGCTGATTAGCATAGATAACGATGTTTACGCCGTGTGAAGCGAGCTCGTCCTCTGTGATGGTATTGAATGAAGAAGGAACTACAACGATAGGAGTTGTCTTGTCCTTAGCACGGAATTTGTCGCAGAATTCAACGATCTCAGCAGGATCCTTCTTACGGCTGTGGATCATTATGCCGTCAGCGCCAGCCTCAACGAAAGCGAATGCTCTTGCGAGTGCGTCTTCCATACCCTGTTCGAGGATAAGGCTCTCGATACGTGCGATTATCATGAAGTCGTCGGAGAGCTGTGCAGCTTTTCCGGCAGCGATCTTAGCGCTCATTTCCTCTATAGTAGCCTGTGTCTGTTTTACCTCAGTGCCGAAGAGGGAGTTCTTCTTTAGTCCCTTCTTGTCTTCGATGATGATAGCACTTACGCCCATTCTTTCGAGTGAACGTACTGTGTATACGAAGTGCTCTGTGAGTCCGCCTGTATCACCGTCGAAAATGATAGGCTTAGTGGTAACTTCCATAATATCATCGATAGTACGGAAACGGGAAGTCATATCAACGAGCTCGATATCAGGCTTGCCCTTTGCGGTAGAGTCGCAGAGTGAGCTTACCCACATAGCGTCGAACTGATAGAGCTGCCCTTCGTGCTCAACTACTGTCTTTTCAGCGATAAGACCGGTGAGACCGCTGTGAGCCTCGATAGTCTTAACAACGTGTCCCATTTCGATGAGCTGACGGAGACGCTTTCTTCTGTACTCAGGCATAGCGAGCTTTTCCTTGAGCTGATCGTCTATCTTCTTTACCTTCGGATTGTATGTATAGGGAACGTCAACTACTTCGCCGCCGTATTCAGCGAGTCTCTTAGCAACGTTGTTTCTGATAGAGGACTCCGGGCCTTCCTTCCAGTTGTCGCCGTGAACGATGTAGTCAGGCTTCAGAGTGTCGATAACGTCATTGTACATTGTGTCGTTCTGGATGATGACCTCGTCAACTCCGTCAAGTCCCTGATAGAGCTTGATACGCTCTTCAAGAGTCTTGGTAGGGAACTTGTTGTAGCGGATGAGCTCTTTGTCGCAGAGTGCTCCTACAACTACTCTGCCATATTTCTTGGCATTGTTGATGATATTGAGGTGTCCCTCATGGATTACGTCTGTGCAGAAGCAGGTGTAAACAGTCTTCATTATTTTCAATTCTCCTTAGTCGTTATACTTAACAGGAATAGCGATGTTGTTCTTTTCGAGAGCTTCGCGGAACACCTTGAAGAATTCCACGATGTCAGCCTCGTCGATAGCGCCGAGAGCGCAGAGTCTGAATGTATTTGTTGTGGAGATCTTACCGGGATAGATAGTGAATCCGCGGTCATAGCAGTAATCGTGAACTGCATCGAAGCTCCAGTTGGGATCATCAGGATAGATAGCAGATGATACAAGACCTGTTCTCCACTCAGGCTTGATTACCTGACGGAAGCCGAGATCATCGAGTCCCTTGTTTATAGCGTTGAACACTCTTGTGTGGCGAGCCCACTTAGCTTCTTCGCCCTCAGCCCAGTACTCCTTTAGAGCCTGGATAGTTGAATAGATAGTCTGTACAGGGGGAGTGAAGTGCATCTCGCCTGTGCGCTCAAAGAAGTCATACTGTAACCAGAGGTTGCAGTAGTAGGAGCGCTTGGGATAGTCCTTTGACTTTTCGATGATAGCTCTGTTGCCGACTACGAAAGAGAGACCTGTGAAAGCCATAAGTCCCTTCTGAGCGGAAGCCATGCAGAAGTCGATGTTGTCCTTTTCGATGTCGATAGGACGCATAGCATATGTTGAAGTTGTATCAACAGTGAAAACAGCGCCGTACTTGTGAGCGAGAGCACCGATCTCACGGATAGGATTCAGGATACCTGTACCTGTCTCGTTGTGAGTTGTGTGAACGAGAGCGATGTCCGGGTTGTTCTTGAGAGTTTCCTCAACTACTGCGAGATCAGGACGCTCGTCAACAGGGAACTTTAGGTCGATGTGGGGGAGACCGTAGAACTGGCATACCTCAACGGCTCTTGTGCTGTATGCTCCGTTGTCTACAACGAGAACCTTCTTGCCCTCAGGGAGAAGTGAGTTGATGCAGACATCGATATTGATAGTACCGCTTCCGCAGAAGAGTACGGATGTGTATTTGTCAAGGTCACCGTGAACTATCTTTACGAGATCCTCACGGAGTCCTTTCATGAGTCCGCCGAAGTCCTTTTCACGGGGGCAGATGTCCGGAACTACCTGAGCGTACTTAACGGTATCAGTAGTTGTTGACGGACCGGGATTGAGCAGTATGTTTCTTTTGATAGGTTCCATAGTTGAACTCCTTTCAGACGTCGTATGTCTTGTCTATCGACTTTAATTCGCGGAATGTGTCTATCTCGACGATGTCTTCGTCGGTGCAGTCGCGTACAGCGACTTTATATTCGTTCTTGAACACAACGAGCGGTACCTGTTCCCAGTAGAACTCCTTGCCGCCGGGCATTTCGTAAGCCTTGATAATGTGATCTGCGAGCTTTCTTCCGTCAGCTTCGTTCCAGTAGGAGATACCTACCATCTGGTGACAGTTGAGACCGCCTACCTTTTCTTCGCAGATGAAGCCGTCCTTGTTGAGCATAAGGCACCAGTCATCGGAGCGTTCCTTCATTATGCCGAGAAAGTTTGAAGTATAGTGGTACTTCTTGATTATCAGAGGATTGCGGATGAGAAGATCAGCTTCGAGAACATAGGCGTTGCTGAGAAGATAACGCGCACACATTGCTGAAGAAATGTTATTTGCCTCATTGAAAGCCGGATTCTCGATGAACTTTATCATAGGGTACTTATATAAAAGCTGATCAAATTGTTCAGCGAGGTAACCTCTTACGATATAGATCTCGTCGATGCCGGCAGCGAGAACGGCATCTATGAGACCGTCGATAAGTCTCTGACCGTTTACTCTTACAAGCGGCTTGGGAGTATTGAGCGTAACGGGAACGAGTCTGCTTCCGAATCCGGCAGCTATGAATACAGCACGCTTTACGCGGTAAGGCTCAAGTGCTGTAAGGCCGGAGGGAGTGATAGCCCCCTCGGATATGAAGCCGAGCTCTGTGAGCTCTTTAACTGTACGGTTGATAGTGCCAAGAGAATAGCCGGTCTTTTCCTCAAGCTGTCTCTGAGTGAGCGGCGAGGATTCAGCGGCGAGTGTTTCGAGAATATCGAACTGTCTGCGTGAGATATTGCTCATTAAATGACCTCCTTGGATGTTCATTAATATTTTGCCGCAAGCGGTCATATGAACGCTACGGTAAAGAAATTGCAATAAAAAAGCAGAAAACACAGCCTGTGTTCAAAATCACAGACTGTGTTCCCTAAATTGGAACAAATATAATATATCACATATTTGTCCCTGTGTCAATAGCCGGAAGCGTATTTTTTCGATTTTTTATCTTTTTGAAAAGTACGAAGAATACGATCAATTCAGTTATGAACGTCAGCGACCACGAAATCGCATAAGAAATATACAGACTCTGTACCGAATGATACTTCTCGCTGCGGAATACCGTATATATCCAGCCGATACGCATACCGCACACACCGATGACGGTTATAATCATCGGAAGCATCGAAGAACCAAGACCGCGTATGAGTCCTGTGGTAACGTCCATAAGTCCGCACAGGAAGTACGGGAGACATATATAAGATATTCTTATCAGACCGTAGCGGATGGCTTCCTCGGAATCGGGTATATAGAATGACAGCAGTTGTCTTCCGAAGAGATATGCGGTGCAGCCGGCGGTCAGACCAGCTACGAACACGGAAGCGAGACAAATTATTGAGATTTTCTTTATGCGGTCATATTTGCCAGCACCGTAATTCTGACCGGTGAAATTCATAGCCGTCTGATGGAACGAGTTCATAGTAGTGTATACAAAACCCTCTATGTTTCCGGCAGCAGCGTTGCCTGATACGACGATAGCGCCGAAAGAATTGACGGAAGACTGTATTATTACGTTTGAAACTGCAAATAATGAACCTTGTATACCTGCCGGGAAGCCTATCCTCAGTATCCTTGAGAGCTGTTCACGGTGAAGCTTCATTTTGCGTAATTCAAGGCGGCAGCAGTCGGTTCTGCGCATAAGATTTATGATTATCATTGCGGCTGAGAGTACTTGAGAGATAGTTGTTGCAAGACCGACACCGGCAACATTCATATTGAACACTCGTACAAAAATGATATTGAGTACGACGTTCACTATGCCTGCGGCTGTAAGATAATAGAGCGGACTCTTTGTATCGCCGGCAGCACGCAGTATCGCAGCACCGAAGTTGTAAAGCATACTTGCAGTTATACCGCAGAAATAGATCTGAAGATATTCTGTTGAGAGTCCTATGACTTCTTTCGGAGTATCCATCAGCTCGAGGAATGCCCGTGAGCCTGCGACGCCAACTACTGTGAGGATAAGTCCGCATATGAGAGCGGTCGGTATAGCGGTGTGGACTGTCTTGCGGACATTTTCTTCCTTTCCGGCACCAAGACCGTGAGCAACTGTAACACCTGCGCCGACTGAAAGACCAATGAAAAGATTTATGATAAGATTAATGAGCGCTCCGGTAGAACCCACCGCAGCAACAGAGAGTTTGCCGCAATAGCGTCCGACAACTACAAGATCGGCGGCGTTGAACAGAAGCTGTAGTATACCGGTTATTATAATAGGAACAGTATAAAGGAGTATTTTTTTCAGGAGCGGACCTTCACAGAGGTCTGATTTGTTATTCTGCATCGCTGCCTCCTCAATAAAAACCAGCCCTCGGGCAGAGGACTGGGAAATGTTCAATGTTCGTTCTTTTTAATTCGTTCAAGCTCCTGATCTTTGTGCCACAGAAAGCTGAGATGAGCTTCTGTGCCGTTCTGTATTCGTCGGAGATTTTCGATGTGCTTGAACAGTATTATGACGGCTGTGAGTGCCAGCAGGAGAGTGCCTGTTGCATCACCTGTGATGAAAGCGTAGTAAGCCATGAATAATGCGGAACCGGTTATCGGTACAACGCATATGTAGTCTAAAGAGAATCCGATAATTATTTCAAGTATCAGCAGGGAAATAAACAACTCCGGATCAAAAGCGAGAATCGTTCCTGCAAGACTCGCAAGTCCTTTGCCGCCGTGGAAGTTCATAAATACCGGAAATATATGACCGATAATGCAGGAACAGCCGGAGAGTATCTTTGCGAATTTGAGCTGCGGGAACAGCTGAGCTGCAAGGACGGAAGCGAAAAACGCTTTGAATATATCAAATAGTGCAGATACAGCGCCGACCTTTTTTCCCATGGTCATTACGGCATTTGAAGCACCGGCATTTCCGGAACCTCGTTCTCTTATGTCAAAGCCTCGCAGTCGGGAAATGATGTAGGAAGGGTTGATGTTGCCGATGAGATAACCTGTGAGTGAACATAAAAGAATCTGCATACAAACCTCCTTGCTGTATCAGTTGATATCTGTCAGAAAGCAAAAAACGGATGAAGCGAACTTCATCCGTAACAGCGCAGACGTAAGTCCGCATGGCGCGGATTGAGAGATTTGAACTCTCGCGCCGGTTTCCCGACCTACTCCCTTAGCAGGGGAGCCCCTTCACCACTTGGGTAAATCCGCAGACCGGCGAAAATAACGCCGAAAAAAATATGGCGGAGAGGGTGGGATTCGAACCCACGTGACCGTTAAGTCAAACGGTTTTCAAGACCGCCTCGTTATGACCGCTTCGATACCTCTCCATTGTAAATATTCATGACTGAGAGCGTTTTGTTGTCCGCCGCATCAATCAGCTTAATTATTATACCACGGATAATTGTCAATGTCAATAACGAACAGCAGCGAAAGTTATCAATATTTTTGTTAGAAATTTATGTATTGTGACTGAACGGTTGATTTTGCACCTGTTTCATAAGTAAAAATATGAAAATAATAGCGAAAATCTGATTTTTTGAAAAATTATACTTTACATAATCATCATTTTAGTGTACAATAATCTATAGATATTTTTTTGTGAGGTGCGATATGGAACCAAAATATAAAAGGATTTTATTAAAGGTCAGCGGCGAGGCTCTCGCAGGCGATAAGAAGACCGGTCTCAATTATGATGTGATCTCAGAGATATGCAAAAGCGTCAAGAAATGTTCTGATGCAGGCACTGAGGTAGCTATCGTTGTTGGCGGCGGAAACTTCTGGAGAGGCCGTTCAAGCGGAGCAATGGACAGAACACGCGCAGACCACATCGGTATGCTCGCTACTGCTATGAATGCTCTTGCACTCGCAGATGTCCTTGAATCGCTCGGATGTACAGTAAGAGTACAGACTGCTATCACAATGCAGGCAGTTGCTGAGCCCTATATCCGCAACAGAGCTGTCCGTCACCTTGAAAAGGGCAGGATAGTTATATTCGGCTGCGGTACAGGAAATCCGTTCTTCTCCACTGATACAGCTGCTTCGCTCCGTGCTGTCGAGATTGAAGCTGATATATTCCTTAAAGCAACTCTCGTTGACGGAGTTTACGATAAGGATCCTCATAAGTACGACGATGCAAAGAAGTACGACAAGCTCACATTCAGCCAGGTCATCGGCGAAGATCTCGGTGTTATGGACAGCACAGCGGCTGCTATGTGCCGTGATAACAAGATGAAGATGCTCGTATTCGATCTCAGCCGTCCCGACAACATCTATGATGCTGTTATGGGTGAGAATGTCGGTACAGTTGTTTACGAAGACTGATCCGTTACTAATATATTCAATCTGAAAGGAAGATATACCAATGAAAGAGACTATCAATTCTGCTAAAGAAAAAATGAATAAGAGCCTCAACGCTCTTGGAAATGAATTTGCTTCTATCCGTGCAGGAAGAGCTAATCCTGCTGTTCTTGACAAGGTAATGGTTGACTACTACGGAGCTCCCACACCTGTAAATCAGATGGCTGCTGTTTCAGTATCAGAAGCAAGAATACTCGTTATCCAGCCCTGGGACAAGTCAACTCTCAAGCTTATTGAGAAAGCAATCCAGACATCTGACATCGGTATCACACCTGTAAACGATGGCAACGTTATCCGTCTTGCTTTCCCTCAGCTCACAGAGGACAGACGTAAGGAACTCTGCAAGACTATCAAGAAGTACGGCGAAGAGTGTAAGGTAACTGTTCGTTCAGTCCGCCGTGATACTATGGAAAAGTTCAAGAAGATGAAGAAGGATTCTGAGATCACAGAGGACGATCTCAAGAATGCAGAGAAGAAGGTCCAGGACCTCACAGACCAGTTCTGCAGTGACGTTGACAAGATGGTCGCTGATAAAGAAAAAGAAGTAATGACAGTTTAATGGTGAGATAATGGCAATATTCAATAAAAAGAAAGAAGAGGAGCTCACTCTTCCCGAGAAGCTCCCCGAGCACGTTGCCTTCATTATGGACGGCAATGGCAGATGGGCTAAAAAACGCGGACTTCCCCGTGCTTTCGGACATCGTGAGGGCGCAAAGAATTTCCGTAAGATAGTCCGTCACTGCAAGGATATAGGTCTCAAGTGCATCTCGTTCTATGCCTTTTCTACTGAGAACTGGCGCCGTCCGAAAGAGGAAGTTGACGCTCTTATGAAACTGTTCAGCGATTACCTCGATGATATACACGAGCTCCTTACCGAGAAGACACGTATGGTCTTCCTCGGTGATAAGTCTGTATTCCCGGACTATCTGCGCGAGAAGATGCTGAAGGTCGAGGAGGAAACAGCCCCGTTCGACGAGATGTACATTCTTATCGCTGTAAACTACGGCGGCAGGGACGAGCTTGCACACGCAGCCAAGCTGCTTGCACAGAAGGCTGTCAGCGGCGAAATACGCCCTGAGGACATCAACGAAGATGCTGTTTCAGGCGAACTCTATACAAACGGCTATCCGGATGTTGATCTTATGATACGTCCCAGCGGTGAGCTGCGCCTTTCAAACTTCCTCATATGGCAGTGTGCATATGCGGAATTCTACTTTACAAATATACTTTGGCCTGACTTTACTCCCGACGAGCTTGACAAGGCTCTTATTGACTTTGCCGCACGTCAGCGTCGTTTCGGAGGTGTCTGATGCTTACACGTATCATTTCAGGAGCTGTTGGCGTAGCTATTATGGTCGTGGTGTTCATATTCCACGACACTATTGTGCTGCCCATAGCTGTTTCGGCTATGGTAGCTGTTATGCTTTTTGAGCTTCTCCGTGCAGTAAAGCTGGAGAAGTGCATACCGATACTTATGGCAGTGGAGGCTTGCGGAATATCGATGCCGATTCTTTACAGCTACTACTATTATGTGGAAAAGACCGAGAAAATGGACTGCGTTGTCAGAGACGTCAGAATTGACGGTGTTGTAACGCTTGCTGCCTTTGCATTCACACTTGCCGCCGCATTCATCGTATTCGTTACATGGCTGAAAAAGCATAATGAAATACGCTATGAACAGGTGTTCTTTGCACTTGCGGCAATGGTTCTCGTACCACAGGCAATGTCAACTATGGTGCGTATCGACCGCATGAACGAGGAGCACGGGCTTTTCCTTCTTATAATGGGACTTTGCGGCGCATGGATAGCTGATACCGGCGCATACTTCACCGGAGTTGCATTCGGTAAGCACAAGCTTTGTCCGGAGATAAGCCCCAAGAAGACTATCGAGGGCTTTGTCGGCGGCATCACTTTTACAGGCATTGCTTATGCCGTTGCATTCTCGCTCCGCTCCGGATTCACAGCAGAAAGAGCAGCTATCGCATTTGTTATAGGTGCAGTATGCGCTGTCATCGGCACAGTCGGCGACCTTTCCGCATCTATGGTAAAGCGTCAGATAGGTTTCAAGGACTACGGAAAGATAATGCCCGGTCATGGCGGACTTATGGATCGCTTCGACAGCGTTCTTTTCGTGCTACCAACATTTTATATCATGATCGCTGTTGTTGAAGACATACTTGAAGATAACGGCGCAGGAATTTTAGGATAATGATAACTTGAAAGGCGACTAACGTGAACTGCGTATAGTCCCTTTCGCATTTTATCAGGTAATGATCCATATAATATCCGGGAAGATATTCCCTGAAAAAAGGTGAACAAAATGAAGAAAACAGTATCCGTTCTCGGCTCGACAGGTTCTATCGGAACCCAGTCGCTGGAGGTTTGTGAAAAGCACGGTCTCGGCGTAACAGCGCTTGCCGCACATAGCAGCGTAAAGCTGCTTGCAGAACAGGCAAGAAAGTTCAGACCGGAGTATGTTGGCATCTACAACGAGGAAAAATACGGCGAGCTGAAAAGTGCTCTTGCCGATATGGATGTGAAGATAGTCTGCGGCATGGAAGGTCTTTGCGAGATAGCAGCGCTTCCTCAGACAGATATCGTGCTCAATTCAGTTGTCGGCATGGTAGGACTTCTCCCGACTCTTACGGCGATAGACGCCGGAAAGGACCTGGCTCTTGCGAACAAGGAAACTCTTGTGGCAGGCGGCGAGCTCGTTATGTCGGAGATAGATAAAAAAGGCGTTGCCCTCTATCCGGTAGACAGCGAACATTCGGCTATATTCCAGTGTCTTCAGGGCAATAAGCGCAGCCAGCTGAGCAAGGTGATACTTACAGCTTCCGGCGGACCTTTCTTCGGAAAGACTTATGAGGAGCTCCGTTCAGTCACTAAGGCACAGGCGCTCAATCATCCTAACTGGGATATGGGAAGCAAGATAACGATAGACTCTGCAACACTTATGAACAAGGGACTTGAGTTCATCGAAGCAAAGTGGCTGTTTGATCTCAGACCGGATCAGATAGAGATTGTTGTTCACCGTCAGAGCTTAGTGCATTCTGCAGTTGAGTATGATGATTATTCAGTTATCGCACAGCTCGGGGTGCCTGATATGAAGATACCGATACAATACGCTCTGCTGTATCCGGACAGAAAGAGCTGCCCGACCGGAAGACTTTCTCTTACCGATTACGGAAAGCTCACATTCGAGAAGCCTGACTTTGAGACATTCAAGTGCCTTAGCACGGCTATCGAAGCTATAAAGCGCGGAGGAGCCTATCCGTGCCTTGTTAATTCAGCCAATGAGGAAGCAGTCCGTGCATTCCTCAATGACGAGATAAGCTTTATAGAGATCGGCGAGATAGTATCGGCGGTACTCGACAGATTCGAGCCTTCACGGATAAACTGCTATGACGACGTAATGAAGGCAGACAAAGCGGCAAGAGATTATGTAAGAGCCGCAGTTTCGGACAGATAAGTTCCGGATAGAAAGGATAGAACCAATGGGTATAATAATTGCATTATTAGTTTTTGGACTGATCGTAACTGTACACGAATTCGGACATTTTATCTGTGCCAAGCTCAGCGGCATAAAGGTACTGGAGTTCTCGGTCGGAATGGGACCAAAGCTCCTTCAGACAAAAAAAGGCGAGACAAAGTATTCACTCCGACTTCTTCCGATAGGCGGCTACTGCGCTATGCAGGACGAGGACAATTCGTCAGATGATCCGCGCGGTTTCCGCAACGCAAAGCTCTGGAAGAGAATGCTGGTCCTCTTTGCCGGACCTCTTATGAACTTTGTTCTTGGTTTCATACTGATCATCGGAATGGTATGTTCTATGGATTCTATTCCCACAAGAACTGTTGAGGGATTTTACGGCAAAAAGGATGACAGCGGAAATACTACTTATTATTCATCCAGCCATGAGACAGGTCTTGAATACGGTGATAAATTCCTTGAGGTGGACGGTATACACATTTTCAGTTATCTTGATCTGAGCTATATTTTTGCAACAACAAAAACTCATACTCACGACGTTGTAGTTGAGCGTGACGGCAAGAAAGTTGAGCTTGAAGATGTTAAGTTCCTTGATAAGCGTGATAACGACCATGTGGATTTCTGCCTTGTTTACAGAGGAAAGAACCCTCTTAACGTAACCAAGTGTTCCGGCGGAGTATTTATGTCTATGGGACATATGGTTGGAATGTCACTCAAACAGCTTGTTACCGGAAAGGTCGAGAAGGAAGAAGTCTCAGGACCTGTCGGCGTTGTAACTACTATCAGCGAAGCAACAGAAAAGAGCGAGAACAAGCAGGATGCGTTCCTCCAGCTGTTCTATATGTCGGCTCTTATCAGCATAAATGTCGGAATATTCAATCTTCTTCCGATACCCGGACTCGACGGCGGCCGTCTGCTCTTCTGCTTTATCGAGCTTGTACGCCGCAAACCTGTCAAGCCGGAGCACGAGGGCTATGTACACCTTGCCGGTATGGCTCTGCTCCTCGGCATAATGGTGATAGCAACATACAACGATATAGCACGCCTTATCACAGGCTGACCTGATTTCACGACAGATACAGGAGGTAAATTATGAGAAGCGTTAAACCCGTCAGAGTAGGGGACTGCGTCCTCGACGGAAAACACATATACATCCAGTCGATGCTTAATGTACGTTCGGACGATATAGAGGGCAGCGTGAGACAGGCAGTCGAGCTCGAAAAAGCAGGCTGTGAGATAGTCCGCGCGGCTATCCCGGATATGGATGCTGTCAGACTTATACCGGCGATCAAAGAAGCTGTGTCAATCCCGCTCGTAGCTGACATACATTTTGATTACCGCCTTGCACTCGAAGCGGCTGCTGCCGGTATCGACAAGATACGTATAAATCCCGGAAATATCGGTGGCATGGACAGGGTTAAGCAGGTCGTAGATGCCTGCCGTTCACGAAATATACCTATCCGTATCGGTGTTAATTCAGGTTCGCTCGAAAAGGAGATACTTGCCAAGTACGGCTCTCCGACACCGGAAGCACTCGTGGAGAGTGCAATGGGACACGCAGCTATGCTCGAGCGTTTTGACTTTGACGATATAGTTATTTCAATAAAATCCTCCGACGTTAACCGCATGATAGCTTCGTACAGACTTGCAGCCGAGAAGTGTTACTATCCGCTGCATCTTGGTGTAACGGAGGCCGGTACTGAGCGAATGGGGCTTATCAAGTCAGCAGTCGGAATAGGTTCACTTCTTTGTGACGGCATCGGAGAAACTATCCGCGTATCACTTACGGACGATCCTGTCAAGGAGATAGAGGCTGCAAAGGATATACTCAGGTGTATCGGCAAACGCGGCGGAGTCCGTTTTGTATCATGTCCCACCTGTGGACGTACACGTATTGATCTTATCGGAACTGCTAAAAAGGTCGAAGCGGCTCTGAAGGATCTCGACAAGGATATAACAGTAGCCGTTATGGGGTGCGTTGTAAACGGTCCCGGCGAAGCTAAGGAAGCTGACATCGGAATTGCAGGCGGCGACGGCTGTGCAGTCATCTTCCGCAAGGACGGTACCCAGCGAAAGGTTAGGGAGGAGGACATTGTCACCGAACTGCTTGCAGAGGTCGACAAGCTCTGAGGATGAATATAAATATAGCTGAATTTCTGAAAGATCAGATACCCGAACTGCCTGAAAGTGTCAGGGGCGGCGAGATATACAAGATGACATACACCGAGAAGCTCGATAACATCAACTTCTTTGCTGCGTATGAGTCTCTTGTTCCTGCTGATGACATTTTTGAGTTTGAAAAGGCAGTCGAGACCGCAGTAAGAGTTGAAAAAGTCAGACTCAACTGCCGTTACCCCAAGGAGCTTTTCGGGCGTGAGTACTACGACGAACTCATAAAGCTGATGAAGCGTGATGTACCGATCGTGAACGGATTTCTTGACGGTGCGGATGTGAATATCGGCAAGGTGAGCATAGATATCGGACTTACACACGGTGGTCTTGAAATGCTTGAGGGAGCGGATTTCCGCCGTAGGTTCTCACAGCTCATATATAATCAGTTCGGCATAAGGTTCAATATCACCCTTAACGGCAAAACAGCTGTTACTGCCGCTGATTACGATGAAATGATAGAAAAAATGGCAGATGAGATGCCTGATTACAGCGCACAGCTCATTCCTGAAAAGAGCCGTGACGAGATAATCGCAGAGGAACGACAGGCGGCGATCCCAACAGCCGTTATGGACAAAACCTCTCTTGATACGGATTTTGATCCCGAATCTGCTGAAATAATCAAGGGCAGAGCGATCCGTGAGAAGCCGATTTCTATAAACGAAGCAGTACATCATCTCGGTGAAAAGCTCGTAGTAGTAGGAGATGTTTTTGCATCTGAGATAAAGGAACTCCGCAACGAAAAGACAGTTGCGACCTTTGATATAACCGATTACAGCGGTTCGATGAAGGTGAAGATATTCGGCACGAACAAGGAGATTGAGGATATGGGACTTGCCGGAATTAAGAACGGCACTGCTCTCCTTGTACACGGAAAGATAGATTATGACCAGTACGCCCGTGATATAGTTATTTCACCGGGTTCACTGATAAAGGTAAAGCGCATACCTAAAATGGACAACTACCCCGAGAAGAGAGTAGAGCTCCATTGTCATACGAATATGTCAGCAATGGATGCTGTAACTGATCCGGTTACTCTTATCAACCGTGCTGCTGCATGGGGGCATCAGGCTATGGCTATCACAGACCACGGATGCGTTCAGGCGTTCCCGGACTGTATGTACAATATGCCCAAGAACTTCAAGGTGATCTACGGTATGGAAGCCTATGTAGTGAACGACCTTGACCGTCCGCTCATTGTTAAGAATCCCGACAGCCGCAGCGTCAATGACGAGATAATAGTTTTCGACGTTGAAACTACCGGACTGAGCTATTCTTCAGACCGCCTTACGGAGATAGGCGCAGTAAAGCTGAAGAATATGCAGGTAGTTGACAGCTTCAATACCAAGGTCAATCCGGGCAAGCACATTCCTGAGAAGATAACAGAACTCACCGGTATCAGCGATGATGATGTAAAAGATGCACCTGGCGAAAAGGAAGCTGTAGAGATGTTCATGGAATTCTGCGGCGAGAAGCCTGTTCTTGCGGCTCATAATGCCAACTTTGATACTACGTTCATCAACGAGGTATGCAAACGTCAGAACATCACATTTGATTATAACTGGATAGATACGCTGGTAATGTGTCAGGCAATGCTTCCTGAAATGGGACGTCATAAGCTGAATATGGTCGCAAAGACACTGAAGCTCGGCAAGTTTGACCACCACCATGCTTCTGACGATGCGCTCATGCTCGCCAAGATATACATTGAGCTTGTGAACAGGCTCGTCAATGAAAAAGGCATAAAGACGCTTGATGATATAAACTGCAATGCCGGCGAGATCGACGTAAAGAAGCTGAAAAGCTACCACCATATCATTCTCGTCCGTAATCAGGCAGGACTCAAGAATCTTTACCGCCTTGTATCTTTAAGCAACCTTGATTACTTCTATAAGAAGCCGCTTATACCTAAATCTGTCCTTATCGCGCATCGCGAGGGACTCATTTACGGAAGCGCCTGTGAAGCCGGAGAACTCTTCCAGGCTATGCTCGAAAAACAGCCTGAGGAGCACGTCGAAAAGCTGGCGAAATTCTACGATTATCTTGAAATACAGCCGATAGCGAACAACGAATTCATGGTGCGTGAGGGCGTTGCGGAGGACGACGAGGAACTCCGTAACTATAATAGACACATAGTTGAACTTGGTGACAAGCTTGGAATACCTGTGTGCGCTACCTGCGACGTTCACTTCATTGATATGAAGGACGCAGTTTACCGTAAGATAATACTTGCTACAATGGGCTTCAAAGATGCCGAGAACCAGGCACCCCTCTATTTCCGCACAACTGAGGAAATGATGGGCGAATTTGCTTATCTCGGCGAAGACAAGGCAAAGGAAGTTGTAATAACAAACACCAATAAAATAGCGGATATGATAGAAGTTGTCCGTCCGATACCAAAGGGAACCTTTACTCCCACTATCGAAGGTGCTGAGGAGGAACTTGTAAAGATCACTCACGACAAGGCACATGAGATATACGGCGATCCGCTACCTGAACTGGTAGACAAGCGCCTTGACAGAGAGCTTTCATCCATCATCAAGCACGGTTTCTCGGTGCTCTACATTATTGCTCAGAAACTCGTGTGGAACTCAGTTGAGAATGGTTATCTTGTTGGTTCCCGAGGATCGGTTGGTTCTTCTTTCGTAGCTTCTATGGCAGGTATCTCGGAAGTTAATCCTCTTCCGCCGCATTATGTCTGCCCGAAGTGCAAGCACAGCGAGTTCCTGCTGGACGGTAAGTATGGTTCAGGATTCGATCTGCCGCCTAAGGCTTGTCCGGACTGCGGCACAGATATGCACCGTGAGGGACATGATATACCGTTCGAGACCTTCCTTGGATTTGACGGCGATAAAGCGCCTGATATAGACCTTAACTTCTCCGATGAATATCAGTTCTGGGCTCACCGCTACACGGAAAAGCTCTTCGGAAAGGCAAACGTATTCAAGGCCGGAACTATTTCGGTTGTCGCAGAAAAGACTGCCTACGGCTATGTTAAGAAATACTGCGAAGACAACGGCGTTACTCTCAATAACTGTGAGATGAGCCGTCTTGCAGCAGGCTGTACCGGTATAAAGAGAACGACCGGTCAGCATCCGGGCGGAATGGTAGTTGTTCCGTCTGATTATGACGTTTATGATTTTACGCCTGTTCAGCATCCGGCTGATACGGCGGATTCAGAGATAATAACTACACATTTCACGTTCAACTCTCTGCATGATACGATCCTCAAGCTTGACGAGCTTGGACATGTAGTTCCTACGCTCTACAAACACCTCGAGGATCTTACAGGCATCAAGATAAAGGACGTTCCGACATCTGATCCGGACGTTATCCGTATGTGTACGAACTGCGACGTTCTCGGTGTAACTCCTGAGGATATATACTGTCAGACCGGAAGTCTCGGCATACCTGAAATGGGTACAGGCTTCACCATACAGATGCTTCTTGACGCTAAGCCGACAAAGTTCAGCGACTTCCTTCAGATATCCGGACTGTCGCACGGTACTGACGTTTGGCTGGGCAACGCAAAGGACCTCATCGACCAGGGCGTATGTACCATTTCAGAAGTTATCGGAACCCGTGACAGTATCATGACATATCTCCTGTATAAGGGAGTCGAGCCGAAAATGGCGTTCCAGATAATGGAGTGGACACGTAAGGGAAAGGCTCCCAAGCAGTTCACACCGGAGATAATACAGATGCTCCGTGATCATAATGTACCTGAGTGGTACATTGAAAGTTGTCTGAAGATCAAGTATATGTTCCCGAAGGCTCACGCCGCAGCATATGTTATCGCTGCTATCAAGCTTGGATGGTTCAAGCTCCACAGACCGCTCGAATACTACGCTACATACTTCTCTATCAGAGGTGAAGATTTTGATGCGGACCTTGCTGTAAAGGGCAGGGGAGCAGTGCGAGCAAGAATAGAGGAACTCAAGGCACTCGGTAATGACAGAAGCAAAAAGGAGAGTGACCTTTACGATATACTTCTTATAATGAATGAAATGCTGTCGCGAGGCTATGAATTCCTGCCGGTAGACCTGTATAAGTCGCAGGCTAAGGATTACGTCGTAGAAGACGGCAAGCTGAGGATACCTTTCGGAGCACTCAGCGGAATCGGTTTCAACGCCGCAAAGAGCATATATGATACGGCTCAGAACGGTAAATTCATTTCCGTAGAAGAATTCCAGGAGCAGAGCGGTGCGTCAAAAACAACAATAGATATGTTGAAAAGCATAGGTGCCTTTGGTGATTTACCCGATTCTGCACAGCTTTCACTGTTTTAACTTGACTTCTCCTTAGTAATATGTTATCATATTACCATAGTAACACATTAGCAGACTAAAGTGAATATCTTGGAGTACATTATTAGAAACAGGATAACAGCCATTGACATTAAATGGAATTAACCATTGATCATATTTGATTATACAGGAGGCTATTTATGCGAAATTATGATCTTATTACTCCCGAAGGCACGAAAGATCTGCTCTTCGGCGAGTGCATAGTAAGACGAAACATAGAAAACAAGCTTATGGGACTTTTCAAGAGCCGCGGTTACAGCGAGATGATAACTCCCGGTCTTGAATTCTTCGACGTTTTCAATCTTAATTCTCCCTATTTTCCACAGGAGAATCTTTATAAGCTCACAGACGCAAAGGGCAGACTTCTCGTTATGCGTCCTGATTCCACAATGCCTATCGCAAGAGTAGTTGCAACTCGTCTCAAGGACGCAGTCCTTCCGCTCAAGCTTTGCTACGATCAGACTGTATACCGTACAGAGCCTGCGCTCAAAGGCAGAAGCGACGAGATAGTACAGGCAGGTATTGAGCTTATCGGTTCCGACCTTAAAATAGCTGACCTTGAAGTTATCTCAACAGCTGTTGACGCTCTCAAAGCTATGGAAATGCCTTTCTCACTTGAGATAGGACATATCGGCATATTCAGGGAACTCGTCAGCAAGCTTGATGTATCAGACCATTTCAAGGAGAAGATACGCCGCCGCATCGAAACAAAGAACTTTCCGGCACTCAATGATCTTCTTGATTCTCTTGGAAGCAGTCCTGTTATCGACGCTCTCAAGAAGCTGCCGGCACTCTTCGGCGGTGAGGAAGTCTTTGAAAAGGCTGAGGAGCTCATGCATGACGAGAACATCACACGCCAGCTTGACGAGCTTCGCGCTATCTACCGTGACGCATCCGAGATATGCGGCGGAGACGGTGAGATAACAGTTGATCTTGGTCTCGTAAACAAGACCGACTACTACACAGGTCTCATAATCAAGGGCTATCTCCAGGGACACGGCGAAGAGGTCATCTCAGGCGGAAGATACGACAAGCTCATATCAGAATTCGGCTACGATGTACCGGCTGTCGGATTTGCAGTAAATGTAAATGGCATAGCTAAGGTAATTGAAAAGAGCGGAGAGCTTCCGAACACACCTTCTGCGGATGTTATCGTATACGCTGAGAAAGGCTGTGAGGCTGAGGCTTTCAAGGAAGCCGGAAAGCTCCGTGCACAGGGAATTATCGTAGAAAATGCACTTTTTGACGACCTCGACTCTGTCAGAGAGTACGCTATGGAGCGTAAGATCGCAAAAGTAGTTGTCGTAGACGGCAGCAGGGAGGAAGAGTAATGGACAGACCTATCAGAATGGCTCTTACAAAGGGCAGACTTGAAAAAGATACAGTAGGACTTCTTGAAAAGCTTGGTTTCGACTGTACAGCAGTACGCGAAAAGGGCAGAAAGCTCATTCTTCCTGTTCCGGATGCTAATCTTGAAGTAGTTCTCGCAAAGGCTAACGATGTTATCACATATGTAGAACACGGTGTTTGTGATATGGGTGTTGTCGGCAAGGACACTATAATGGAAATGGACGGCAGGTTCTATGAACTTGTGGATCTCGGATTCGGACGCTGCAAGTTTGCTCTTGCAACAAAGAAAGGGTACGATTTTTACGGCGGATACGGCATCAAGACCATCGCTACAAAGTATCCGAACGTATCGCGTCATTTCTTTGAGAAGAAGGGGATGGATACAGAAATAATCAAGATTGAAGGCTCGGTTGAGCTTGCCCCTCTCCTTGAACTTGCTGACGGTATCGTCGATATAGTTGAGACAGGAACTACACTCAGAGAGAACGGTCTTGAAGTAATAGAGGACGTTGCGCCTATCTCAGCACGTCTCATAGTAAATATGGTTAGCATGAAGCTCAGACATGCAGAGATAGAGCATTTTGTAGAGCTTATCGAAAAGAATCTTTAATGGAGGTATAATTATGTTGACATATGTTATAGCAGGTGCAATCGTAGGCGCATTTATAGGAGTTGTATATTATCTTGGCTTTAAGCAGAGAGCTGCTGATGAGGCAATAGCAGAACAGCTTTCAGAAGATGTAAAGAAGTATCTTATGGAAACACCCATGCAGCCTGTTGACGGTATTCCGAACGGAGCAGCTGTTGCAGGATATGTACACGAGATCAAGAAAAAGAACGAAAAGAATTCTGCTCTTACAGTTGTGTACTATAATCAGTATTTCCCGTCATTAAGAGACAAGATAATCACTGCTGATGTAAAGGTATCCAACGAGGATCTTCAGAAGCACAACATAAGCGAGAAGAGCTATGTTACAATGCTCTTTAACGAGGACAAGAGCCCCAAGCTGATATTCTAAAACTCACGGAGGACTTAACAATGGCAGAAATTAAGAAGATATACGCTAACGGCAAGGACGAAGTAGAGTTCCTTGCAGATCTTGAAAAGAGAAGCGGCGAGACAAATAAAAAGGTAACTGAGGTAGTTACAGAGATAATCGAAACTGTCAGAAATGGCGGCGACGAAGCTGTAAAGAACTACACTCTCAAGTTTGACGGAAATCTTCCGCAGTATTACGAAGTACCGAGAGACGTTATAAATGACGCTCTCACAGAAGCAGATGAGGAGTTCGTTAATGCTCTTCTCAACGCTCAGGAGAATATCGCAGATTTCCACAAGAGACAGGTACAGCAGAGCTTTATCGCTCCCAAGGAGAACGGTGTTATCCTCGGACAGAGGGTAAGAGGTCTCACAAGAGTCGGACTTTATGTTCCTGGCGGTACAGCAGCTTATCCGTCAAGCGTTCTTATGAATGCTATCCCTGCAAAGATAGCCGGAGTAAAGGAGATAATAATGGTAACTCCTCCGCTCAAGGACGGCACTCCAAACAAGGACATACTCGTTGCAGCAGCTATCTGCGGTGTTGACAGAGTATTCCTCTCAGGCGGAGCACAGGCTATCGCAGCACTTGCTTACGGTACAGAAGAGATACCGAAGTGCGACAAGATAGTTGGCCCCGGAAACATCTACGTAGCAACTGCAAAGAAGCTGCTTTACGGCATAGTTGACATTGATATGATAGCCGGTCCGAGCGAGATTCTTGTTATCGCAGACGAAACAGCTGATCCCAAATTTGCAGCAGCAGACCTTATGTCACAGGCAGAGCACGATGTGCTTGCATCTGCTATCATGGTAACTACCAGCGAAGAGCTTGCTGATGCAACTATCAAGGAGGTAGACCGTCAGAAGGAGTACCTCTCAAGAAAAGAGATCATCGAGAAGTCGCTCAGGGACTACGGTGCTATAATAATTGCTGACAGCCGTGAGAAGTGCGTAGAGCTTGCCAACAAGATTGCTCCGGAGCACCTCGAAGTTCTTATGAAGGATCCTTTCGAGCTCCTTGGCAGTCTTGACAACGCTGGTTCTATCTTCCTCGGAAATTATGCTTCCGAGCCGCTTGGTGACTACTATGCAGGTCCGAACCACGTTCTTCCCACAAGCGGAACAGCACGTTTCTTCTCTCCTCTCGGAGTAGCAAGCTTCACTAAGCGTACTGGCTACACCTATTACACAGAGGAAGCTCTCCGCGCTGCAAAGGATGATATCGTACTCATAGCAGAGCGCGAAGGACTTACTGCACACGCAAATGCTATCAAGGTAAGATTTGAAGACTAATACGACGCAATGGGGCGGCTTGAAAAAAAGCTGCCCTAAAGGTGTTTTCGGAAGGGAAATATACAAATGAGTTATAAACTTAATAAGAAGCTTGTCAATCTTGTGCCGTATGATCCGATAACAGGATATTATGATATAAGACTTGACGCAAATGAGAGCTGTTTCGATCTTTCGCCTGAGTTAAAGGAAAAGATATGCCGCAGCATAGCAGATATAAACTTTAACCGTTATCCTGACTGCCTTGCTCAGAGACCGACAGAGGCTTTTGCAAAGTTATACAATATCTCGCCTGAGCTGATAACAGTCGGAAACGGCTCTGATGAGCTCATCAGTGTTATAACGAGCTGTTTTTTTGAAGCCGGCAATACTATCGTTAATGTATCAAACGATTTCTCAATGTATGGTTTCTATGCACAGCTTTATGAGACTAAAGTCGAGACTTATCAGAAAGAGGAGGATCTTTCGATAGATCCCGATAAACTGATAAGCTTCTGCCGCGAAAAGAAAGCGAACGGACTTGTTTTCTCGAATCCCTGCAATCCGACTTCACTCGGACTTGACAGAGACTCAGTCAGAAAGATAATAACTTCACTCAGCGATACACTTGTTATCCTTGATGAAGCATATATGGATTTCTGGGATCAGTCTCTGCTTGACGAAGTTGATAAGTACGATAACCTTATCATTCTCAAAACCTGTTCAAAGGCGATAGGAATGGCAGCTGTAAGAATGGGCTTTGCAATTGCAAACAAGACAATAACTACCGCTATGAGAGCTGCAAAGTCACCTTACAACAACGATACAGTTGCACAGACGATAGTTTCGGAAATTCTTTCCGAGAAGGACTATCTGCTTTCCTGCAGAGACGTTATCGTTGCCAATACAAAGAGCCTTTACAGCGACATCAAAGCGCTCGATGCAAAGTACAGCTGCTTTGAGAAGGTATATGAACCATGCACCAATTTCGTCTATATAAAGACAGACGAATTTCAGAAGATATACGAGTTCTTACTTGAAAACTCGATAGCTATAAGAAAATTCAGCGGCTATCTCAGAATAACAGCAGGCAGCGAAAAGGAAAACGCAGCTGTTATAGCCGCACTTGAGAAGTATTTCACCAGGTAAGGAGGATAGAGTATGCGCACAGCTACTATCGAACGTGCTACAAAAGAGACACAGATAAACGTAATGGTTGAGCTTGACGGAAAAGGCATAGCTGATATTGATACCGGTATCGGTTTCTTTGACCATATGCTCACAGCGCTGTCTGTACACAGCGGTATCAGTATGACTGTAAAGGTAAAAGGCGATCTTCAGGTCGATTGTCACCACACGATCGAGGATACCGGAATAGTTCTCGGACAGGCACTCGGACAGGCGCTCGGCACAAAGTCGGGCATTGTACGTTACGGAACAGCCTATATACCAATGGACGAATCACTTGCAATGGCAAGTCTCGATCTCAGCAACAGACCGTTCTTAGTTTTTAACTGCGACTTTACCAATCAGTCCTGCGGCGGTTATGATCTCTGCATGACTGAGGAATTCTTCCGTGCATTTGCATTCAATTCCGGTATGACTCTGCACATCAACCTGCTTTACGGCAGCAACGATCACCACAAGGCAGAGGCTGTCTACAAGGCTGTTGCACACGCTCTTAAAACAGCAGTAACACTCAATGAAGACGGTGCAACACTCTCAACGAAAGGAGTTCTGTGATGATAGCTATTATAGACTACGGTGCAGGTAATATTTTCAGCGTCAAGAATGCTATGGACTATCTCGGACTGGAAAGCAGACTTGTTTCTGATGAAAAGTCTGTCCGTGAAGCTGATGCTGTGATACTTCCCGGTGTTGGAGCGTTCCCGGCAGCAATGCAGAAGCTCAGAGCTACTGGGCTTGTTGACGTTATCAAGGAAGAAGCTGATAAAAAGCCTTTTCTCGGCATCTGTCTTGGTATGCAGCTCATATTTGAAAAGGGCTACGAATTTGAAGAGTGCGACGGTCTGGGACTGATTCCGGGCGCTGTAAGAAAAATGGAAGAACCGGATCTTATCATTCCGCATATGGGCTGGAACAAGCTTGAGAAGCTGAATGACTGTCCGCTTCTTGAAAACATCGGCGATAACGAATATGTATACTTCGTGCATTCATATAAGGCTGAATGTGACGATAAGAACATCGCAGCATACAGCGAATACGGCGGAAGAGTTCCGGCACTTGTATATAATGGAAAATATGTATACGGAGCACAGTTCCACCCTGAGAAATCGGGTGAGACAGGCCTCAAGATACTGAGGAGCTTCGGAGGACTCATTAAGTGAGAAGACTTGTGATAGTTGAAGGACTTCCTTCTTCCGGAAAGAGTACAGCTGCCGGATATATAGCGGAGCAGCTTGGCATGACCTTCGTTGACGAGGGGAGTGGTGCTCATCCTGCGGACTACGAATTCCACGCTTATCTCACTGACAGTGATCTTGGTGAATTTACCGAAAATGAGCGTCAGGCTGTGCTGTCAGCTGCCGAAAAGAAGTCCGGCGGCTACATTGTGAAGATCAGCGATTTCACGGGAGAGCTCTTCGATAGACTATTACAGCACAAGGTCTACGACTTTCTGCCATGGGACACCGAATATCCTGTAATGCTCGACAAATGGCGTGAATTCGTGCAGAACTCCGCCGATGAAAGCTGGGTATTCAACTGTGTATTCCTTCAGAATCCGATGTGTGAGACAATGATGCGCTTTGGCTTTGATGAGAAAAAATCAGCGGAATACATTTCCGCGATTGCAGATATTATCAAGCCTTTTTCGCCGGCAGTCGTTTATCTCAGAAACAGCGATATACGCACAAGTATGGAAAAAGCTATAACTGAGCGCGGCAAGGAATGGCTTGATTCAGTAATTGATTATCACTGTAATGGTGAATACGGCAAGTCTCTTGGACTTAGCGGGTTTGACGGATATATAGCAGCTCTTGAAGAGCGTCAGCGCCGCGAAGTGAATATACTTAGTGAACTTGACATCGAAAGTATTATCATAGATGATGCTCAGAATGACTGGAACAAGGCATATTCGGATATACTTGCAAAGCTAAAGTAATGAAAGGTCGTATACTTGATAATGAAATACAAAAGTCTGCTTGCCTGCACAGCAAATACCCGTGAGCTCGGCGGTTTAAGGACAGCTGACGGCGAGATTACCAGAAACTGCGTTTTCTGGCGAAGTGATGTACCGGTTAGTCCATCAGCAGAGGACATTGAAAAGCTCCTTGCGAACCGCATCACAACTATCATAGATATGCGTACAGACTCGGAAGTTCAGAGAGTTCCGGACTTGCTTTCCGAGACTGACGGTTTTGAGTATCATCACTTTGATATAACCGAGGGCAGCGGAGTTCCGGAAACGCTTGAAGCTGTACCGCATTCCTATATGGACATAGCACTTGCGAAGAATATGCCTGATGTTATGAAAACTATCGCTGAATCAGAGAACGGTGTGCTGTTTCACTGTTCTGCCGGCAAGGACAGAACGGGAGTAGCTGCGGCGGTAATACTGATGCTCTGTAGTGCTGAACGCGAAGTGATAGTCAATGATTACATCCTGAGCCGCGAGTACAATAAAGAGAAGCTTGAAGCCTTTCTCGGAGCTCATCCTGAGATAGACAGGGATATCTGCCTGGCTAATGAAAAGAGCATGAATGGTTTTATTGACCTTTTCACCCAGCGATTCGGGAATGCAGATAACTATTTTGAGTATATCGGACTAACTGCAGAACACGCAGCAATGATAAGGAACAGACTTGTAATGAGGTAAACAAATGAATGGAATAATACTTTGCCAGTCGAAGTACGGCGCTTCAAAAAAGTACGCTGAATGGATAGCCGAAGAGACTGGTTTCAGGATAGTTGAGACAAAAAAGGCTGACATAAAAGAGGTATCAAAGTACGATACTATAATACTTGGCGGAGGAGTTTACGCTTCTGCAATTGCCGGAATAGCCTTTCTCAAAAAGAACATCGATGCGCTCAATGGCAAGAAGATAGCAGTTTTCTGCTGCGGAGCCGCACCGTATGATGAAGAGATAGTGGAGTCTATACGAAAGAGAAACTTCAAGGATAAACTCGCAGACATACCCTGCTTTTACTATCAGGGAATGTGGGATCTCAACGGTATGAACTTCGCAGATAAGGCGATGTGCAAGATGTATGTAAAAATGCTCTCAAAGAAAGATCCTTCCGAGATAAAAGCGTGGGAGAAGCCTTTCTTTGAAGCAAAGGATAAGAAATGTGACTGGACCGATAAAAAGTACATCGGACCTCTTGTTGAAATGATAAAGGATAAAGGTGAAGAATAATGCTGATTTTTCCTGCGATAGATATTAAGGACGGAAACTGCGTCCGACTTTTCAAGGGCGATTTTTCGACAGTTGAGAAGGTAGCATCAGATTATCTTGAAACTGCAAAGAGCTTTGAAGCTGCCGGAGCTGAGTGGATACACATGGTAGACCTCGACGGTGCTAAGGAAGGCAGACCTGTCAACACAAAGATATACACAGACGTTGCTGAAAAGACCAACTTAAAGGTCGAGCTCGGCGGCGGTATCAGAAGCATACAGACAATTCAGGAATACCTTGATATGGGTATCGCAAGAGTGATACTCGGTTCAGTAGCGCTCAAGAATCCTAAGCTCGTCTGCGAAGCTGTTGAGAAGTTCGGCAGCGAAAAGATAGTTGTAGGGATAGACGCTATGAACGAAATGGTAGCAACTGAGGGCTGGCTCGAGAGCTCAGATGTTCACTATATCGACCTTGCTAATAAGATGATAGAGTCGGGCGTGAAGTACTTCATCTTCACAGACATATCCAAGGACGGAACTCTCTCCGGTGTAAACCGTGAGCAGCTTAAAAAGCTTGCTGACGCAACTGAAGGCAGAGCGAATATCGTAGCTTCAGGCGGTGTTCATACAATGGATGACATCGTTGCCTGCAAGGAAATGGGACTCTACGGAACTATCTGCGGAAAGTCCATATATAAGGGCACTCTCGATCTGAGAGAGGCAGTAGAGTATGCTTCAAAGTGAGAAAATACTCAGCATCAGACCGTATGATCCGAGTCGTGACTTTGAAATAATCAAAAACTGGATAACCGTGCCGCGTGAACACGCTATGTGGTGTGCCGGCAGGACGAAGTTCCCGATAGAACGTGAAGATTTTGCAAGGCTGCTTGATGATATTGCACAGCGGTGCGGAGACGCTCCGTTCATAGCAACAGATACGGACGGCAAGCCGGTAGGATTCTTTTGTTATTCCGTTAATGCGGAGAGCAAATATGGAATGTTAAAATTCGTAATGGTCGATCCTGCACAGCGCGGTAAAGGCTATGGCAGGGAAATGCTGCGGCTTGCGGTGAAGTATGCTTTTGAGTTTACCGGTGCTGACAGAGTTAAGCTGTGTGTGCTTTCGGTCAATGCCGGAGCGAAGCGGTGCTATGAGAGCGTCGGCTTCACATACTGCGGCACTGACGAGGGCGCGTTCAGATACGAAAATGAGATATGGGACAGGTGTCATATGGTCAAGGTAAACGACCGTATCTGCGGCGACAGTGTTTGAAGTATCAGTATCGCTGAATGACAGAAAACGGAGATATCAACCATGAAGAAAAATGAAATAAGACTTTTCAATCTGTTAGTTCCCCTGTGGATAATGGTCTGGATACCGGGTTGGTGGTGGCTTCTTCTCATACCTGCAAATTATCTCTTGGACAGATTTATCCTGAAACGCTGTCTCGACAGGAAAGTCCCCGACAGCAAGCCGTTTGTGAGGAAATATTCTGTGAAGGTATGTATTTTCGGATTTCTTTCCGACTTCATCGGCGCACTGTTCATGCTTGCGGTATTTATGGGAACATCCGTCGTCGGTGAATATATGAAAGACGGCAGCAACCATGATACCGGTCTGAAAATAGCAAAGTGGGCAGGTGAGTCGATGTCGAATGTCTGGCACGATCCATTATCGATTATTATTTCGGCTGTCGGTGTGGGGATCTCCGCATTGCTGATATTTGTATTCAATAAAAGAATGCTTGCGAAAAATACCGGGATAGGCGAGGAAAATGCACGCTATGCTGCCAAATGGCTCGCGATAGTGACTGCGCCTTATCTGTATTTAATACCCGCTTATTTCGGAGGATAACAAATCAAAAAGGAGATGAAATAAATGCTTGCAAAAAGAATTATCCCTTGCCTTGATGTAAGGAACGGCAAGGTCGTAAAGGGCGTTAATTTTGAGGGAGTCCGCGATGTCGGAGATCCCGTTGAGTGCGCAGCTGAGTACAACAAGCAGGGCGCGGACGAGCTGGTTTTCTACGATATAACAGCTTCGTTCGAGGGCAGAGGAGTGTTCCTTGACGTTGTGCGTGACACAGCGAAAAAAGTTTTTGTACCGCTCACAGTAGGCGGCGGTATCAAGACCGTTGACGATATACGTGACGCTCTGAGAGCCGGAGCTGATAAGGTATCGGTAAACTCACAGGCTGTGCAGAATCCTCAGCTTATCAAGGACGGCGCTGATATCTTCGGAAGCCAGTGCATCTGTGTCGGAATCGACGCTAAGAAGATAGCTGAAAACAAGTGGACAGTCTACATAAACGGCGGCAGAAAAGACATGGGTATCGACCTCATCGACTGGGTACACACCATCGAGAAACTCGGTGCAGGCGAGATATGTCTTAACTCTATAGATGCTGACGGTACCAAGGAAGGCTTCGATATACCTATGCTGAAGGCTGTCTGTGACAACTGTTCTATCCCAGTTATCGCAAGCGGCGGTGCAGGCAAGATAAACGATTTCTATGAAGTTTTTGAGAAGACCGGAGCAACTGCTGCACTTGCGGCTTCGCTGTTCCACTTCAAGGAGCTCACTGTCGGCGAGGTCAAGGATTACTGCCGCGGCAAGGGCGTAATAGTGAGGTAAGCTATGGACAAGATATGGGAAGAAATGTACGAAGCGGCAAAGGCTGTACTGAATCCGCGCACTATCTCAGAATATGTGACTGCCGGAGAAGTTGCAGCAGCTGTACTGAGCAAGTCCGGTAAGATATATACCGGCGTGTGTATCGACACCTGTTCAACTCTTGGCATATGCGCTGAGAGAAATGCTATCTTCAATATGATAACGAACGGTGAACAGGAGATAGACAGAGTCCTGTGCATAGCACCGTTTGACAGTGATGCAGGTCCCTGCGGAGCTTGCCGTGAGCTTATGGTCCAGCTTATGCCGACAAGCTACAAGGACATCAAGATAATGCTTAATTATAAGACCGGAAAGACGACTACTCTCGGCGAGATAACACCTAACTGGTGGATAGATTATTGATACGAAAGGCAAGAAATAATGATAAAGATAGATATGAACGACCTTGATAAGTTCTTCGTCAAGGGAGAGCTTATCCCGGCGATATGCTATGAGGTCAATACAAAGACAGTTCTTATGCTTGCATATATGAACAAGGAGAGTCTGAAAAAGACTCTTGAAACAGGCTACACATGGTTCTGGAGCCGTTCACGCCAGGAATACTGGAACAAGGGCGCAACGAGCGGACACCTTCAGAAGGTAGTATCGATTTACGGCGACTGCGATAATGACACACTGCTTGTAAATGTAGAGCAGACCGGAGTTGCCTGTCACACTGGAAGTTACAGTTGTTTCTTCAACGAATTATATAACACGGAGGGTAATGAATAATGAACGTTTATCACGAGATATTTGAAGTATTAAAGGAGAGAAAGAAGCAGTTCGATGCCGGAAATGCTCCCGAGAAATCATACACCTGCTATCTTTACGAAAAAGGCGTTGACAAGATCTGCAAGAAGATCGGTGAGGAAGCTACAGAAACAGTTATCGCTGCGAAGAACGGTGACAACGACGAGCTTATGAACGAGATCAACGATCTTCTCTATCACGTTATGGTACTCTGTGTAAATCAGGGACTTGAGTGGTCTGATGTTGAGAAGGTACTTGACGAGCGCAATGAAAAGATCGGCAATCTCAAGAAGTTCCACGAAGTAGACAAGAACACATGATGAAAAAGGCTTCCGTTTTACGGAAGCCTTTTGATTATTCTTCAGAAGCCTTTATCTGATCCATTACCGGAGTTCTGTCGAGGAAGCTGTAAAGCTCGGTGAGCAGATCGGTGTAGCACTTAGTTGAAAGGTGTATGCCGTCACCGGAAGTAGCACCGTCTCTCATGGAGAGGGTTTCGGGATCTGCAAGTACGGAGTAAGCGTCAAAATAATACAGACGAGTTGAGTTTTCAGCTTTAATTGTGTTTTCAAGAGCAGCATTATAGCTGCGGATATTCTCATTTGTAGTAAATGAGCTTATATCGGAGTTTATAGGAGTAACGCCGGCAATAACAATATTGATATCAGGATCTCTTTCGATTATCTGATTAGCAACAGTCACATACTTGTCAGCGAAGTCCTGCGGTTTGTGGAGGTTCACGTCATTCATTCCGAGCGACATATAGAGGAGTTTGGGCTGATCGGCAGCAACAGCGTCTATCAGACCGAAAGTTCCGGACGGTGTATCAAATTTGAAATAGTCCATGTTCCACATTGATACAGAGGACTGAGTCAGGCAGTGTTCACGCGGTATAAAGCCGTATACATTGAACCCGTGACAAATTGAATCTCCCAGTACATAGAGCCTTTCCTTGTAGAAATCCTCATTTGAGGAAGCTCCGTACTCTATCTCATCGGGGTTATACGGACGGATAGTAGGTTCTGCATTCGGATCAGCAGTGGGAGCTGTCGCATTAGTGATAGCTTCGGGAGCAGTGACCTGCTGATTTCCGGGATCCTGAGTGGTAGTTGTTTCTGCCTGCTGAGAGAAGATCTCGTCAGGAACAGTTGCAGGAGCGGCTGTGGCAGGCTGAGTATCAGCTGGTGCAGTGTCAGTGGCTGTAGTTTGTTCTGATTTGCTGCTGTCGTCTGATGCAGAACCGCATGAAACAGCTGCGAGTGCAGTGGCAGTACAGATTGCAGCGAAGCTAAGAATGTATTTGAATTTTCTGCTCAAAATGAAACAACTCCTTACATTTAGAATAACATCAGGTATATTTTAACACATAATTACGGAAATGTAAAGTCATAATTAAAATTTGTTCATTACTGCACATTATTATTGACATTCTTAACGGCTGATAGTATAATTTAAAGAGCGGCATCGCGAAAACACATTACAGGAGTTGGAAGAAATGGAAAACGTAAGAATAGCAGACCTCTATGATCTCAGCCACACAATAGCGGCTGACTATCTCAGAGGCTTTGAATATCCCTGGGAAGCTCTCAAGGGCATAAAGGAACTTATTATAGCAATCGGAAACAAGCTCAGTCCTGACGAATACGACAACCCGTCAGAGAATGTATGGGTACACAAGACAGCAAAGGTGTTCCCGAGCGCATATCTCGGAGCTCCCTGTATCATCGGACCTGATACGGAGGTGCGTCACTGTGCATTCATCCGCGGAAGTGCCCTTGTTGGTGCAGGCTGCGTGGTAGGCAACTCAGTAGAGCTTAAAAACGTCATACTTTTCGACGGAGTGCAGACTCCTCATTACAATTATGTCGGTGACAGTATACTCGGCTATAAATCGCATATGGGTGCAGGTTCTATAACATCTAATGTCAAGTCTGACAAGACCAACGTAGTTATCAAGTCCGGCAGTGAAAAGCTTGAGACTGGCATCAAGAAGATAGGTGCTATGCTCGGCGATTTCGTTGAAGTCGGCTGCAACAGCGTGCTCAATCCCGGAACGGTCATCGGACCTCATTCCAATATATATCCCACAAGCTGCGTAAGAGGCGTAGTACAGCCTGAAAGCATTTGGAAGACCGGCGGTATCGTAGTCAAGAAATCCTGACACATCCGCATAAAATATCAGGAGGCACAAATTGAAACGATTACAGATACTGATAGGAAAGATAATAGTCAAGCTGCTCAGGCTTATGCACCGCAATGCAGGAAACCTGCCGGGAATCGTTCTTTGGCATCTTTCAAGACACAAGGCTGTTTCTATGTTCAAGGTGGACTGTCCTATAATAGCCATAACCGGAACCAACGGCAAGACTTCCGTTACAAACTGCATAGCGCAGCTATTTGAAAAGAGCGGCAAGAAGCTCATCATCAACCGCGAGGGAAACAACCTTGATACCGGAATATGCTCTCTGCTGCTTCGCCATTGTGATATGAAGGGCAGAGTTAAAGCTGACCTTCTCGTACTTGAAACTGACGAATCACACGTTCCTGTTGTATATTCTCAGCTCAAGCTTGATACCCTTGTCGTGCTGAATTTCTTCCGCGATCAGCTTGACCGAAACGGCGAAATGGAGACTCTCATACAGAAGATAAACGGCTTCTGCAAGACTTTTGAGGGCAATCTTATCCTCAACGGCAACGATCCCAACACCGCCCGTCTTGGAAAGGCAAATCCGAAGAACAAGAACGTGAAATACTTCACAGCCGAGAGGTACCAGTTTGCGACTGATACTATATTCGAGGCTTCCGAGGGACGTTTCTGTCCTTTCTGCGGAGAAACGCTCACATACGACTATTACCAGTATTCACATATAGGAAAATTCCGCTGTCCGAAGTGTGGATTCGGCGACTACACACCTTACATCACAGCGAGCAGCATAGACCTTGAAAAGCCTGTGTTCACCGCTGACGGCCACGCATATTCTCCGAGACTCAACAGCATTTACAACGTCTATAATATGACAGCAGTTGCAGCAGTTGCTAAGCTCTACAACATCGACCAGAAGATAACTGACGAAGTGATCTCGAAGTATACTGTCAAGAACGGCAGAATGGAGAACTTCATGCTCGGTGACAGAAAGGCAACTCTCAACCTTGCCAAGAATCCAGTCGGTGCGAATATGACTCTCCGTGTAATGAACGAGATGAACGGCGAAAAGGAACTTCTCTTCGTTCTCAATGATAATGTTGCAGACGGACTTGACGTTTCATGGATATGGGACATTAATTTCAGCATCTTTGAGCGCGTTACAAGAGTTGTAACATCCGGTACAAGAGCATACGACATAGCGGTAAGAATAAAGTGTTCGGGCTATGATCCGGCGAAGATAGTTGTCAAGCCTGATCTTGATGAAGCTGTTGAAGAGCTTGCGCGTACAGAGGGAAGAAAGTTCGTTATAGCGAACTATACGGCAGTACAGCCTACAAGATCCGCTCTGAAACGATACAGCGAAAAACATGGAGGTGGCAGCAAATGAAAAGCATAAAGATACTTCATATGTATGCCGATATGCTCGACCTCTACGGTGACGGCGGAAATATGGAGATAATGAAATACCGCTGTGCAAAGCGCGGTATAGAGTGTCAGGTGGACTCCTACTCTATCAATTCTCCGAAGCCGGATTTTTCTTCCTACGACCTCATATATATCGGCGGAGGAGCTGACCTTGAACAGCAGCACATTTCCGAAGACCTTATGAAGTGCCGCGAGGGCATAATGAAAGCTTACAAGTCCGGAACATTCCAGTTCCTTATATGCGGCGGCTATCAGCTTATGGGCAAATTCTACCGTGACGCTGACGGCAACGAGATAAAAGGACTCGGTCTGTTTGACTATCATACAGTTGCGCCATCAAGCAGAAAACTGCGCTGTATCGGTAACATAGTTATTCGTGCAGAGTTAGACGGAAAGAGCGTTGATATAGTTGGTTTCGAGAATCACGGAGGACAAACCAAGGGCGTGAAAACGCCTTTCGGAAAAGTTCTCTGCGGAAACGGAAACTGTGCTTCGAGCGAGTTTGAAGGCTACTTCGAGAAGAATGTCATAGCGACTTACCTGCATGGACCTTGTCTTTCCAAGAATCCCGAGGTATCTGACTATATGATAAGCTACTGCGTGAACAGAGGAGCATCTGAAAAGATAACACTTCAGCCTCTTGACGATAAGCTCGAGAATGACTGCCGCAAGGTAATGCTGGACAGACTGCTGAAATAATCGGTCAGACGATTTGGCGCAACAGACAGTTGCTTGCTTTCTGCCTGTGGTATGTTATAATAGAGTTATACTAAATGTGAGGTGAAAACTCTATGGAAACAAAAAATGTAATACTTGATCTCCGTACCAGGAAAGGAATGTCTCAGGAAGAACTGGCTGAAAAGGTATTCGTTACCCGACAGGCAGTATCTCGCTGGGAGACCGGCGACACAGTACCAAATACAGAGACTCTGAAGCAGCTCTCGGCACTTTTTAATGTGTCTATAAATACTCTGCTTGGTTCTCCGCGCGAACTGATATGTCAGTGCTGCGGAATGCCGCTTGATGACACAACGATAAGCAGGGAAACTGACGGCGCTTTCAATGAAGATTACTGCAAGTGGTGCTATGCTGACGGCGAGTATATGTATCATGATATGGATGACCTGATAGACGTCTGCGTCAATCATATGGCAAATGAAAACTTTACCGAAGATCAGGTGCGTGCCTATATGAAGCAGAAGCTGCCTGAACTTGATTACTGGAAACAGCACAAAGAGCTTGCTGATGACGGAAAGTTTGAGCAGTTCAAACAGCAGCTTATCGACGAATTCAATGCACTTAACATCACGGGTATGCCAAAAGTCGAAAAACTGAACGCACTTGTGGGCAGTTACGTGAATCTGGCATACAAGCTCCCTAACGGAGAGTGTGTGAAGTTCCTTGGCGATAATGCTACGTATCTCGGAAATCAGCTTGAGTGTGAGACTGACGGAGATCGTTATTTCGGTATACTTGCAAATGCCGATTTCCTACTTGTATCAACTTACGGAAAAGACCTGAACGATCCCGAACTTATACTATACAAAAAGAGATAAAGCTAATGCGGACAGCGATTTGCTGTCCGTTTTTGTTTATGCTGTGAAGCTTGCTGTGACATTAATCGCATTATTTCTCCATAGAATGTATTAGAAAACACTGGAGGAAGATACAATGTTCAAAAGCAAGATAGTCCGGGATACAATACTTCTGACGATAATGCAGCTTTTTCTTGACACGGCGGCTTTGCTGCTGAATGTATTCTTAACGCGCAGTCTCGGTGCATCAGCGATAGGTATACTAACACTCACCGGAACTTTTCTCGGACTTGCCGGAGTTATATCAAACGGCAACGCATACCTTTGTACGAGCCGCCTTATTTCCGAAGAACTTGGCAGGAAGAATTCGTGTCCTGAGCGCATACTAAGGCATGGGATAACTCTTTGTCTCATACTGAGCATTGCAACTTCATCGGTGATATTTGTATTTGCAGGAACATTCAGCGAGAGTTTTTTCGGCGGATCTGATATGGTGAATATCATAAAACTTATGCCGGCAGCGCTGATATCGGGCGCTGTATCATCGTGTCTGAAAGGCTGGTTCAACGCCAACAGGAAGTCATCGATCACAGCTGCCGGAGATATACTGGAATTCGTCATACGCTGTTCCGTCATTGTTATGATGACGCTTGTGAACTGCGATACAGGCAGAGAGAGCATATGCGGTATAATGATAGGCGGTATTATTGCCGGCAACGTGTTTTCGCTGCTTTTCTTTGCTGTTATTTATATAAGATCACGCAAGCGTTCACAGTCAAAAGGTAGCCTGAGTTTTCGGGGATACACATCGCTTGCGATACCTATAATGGGCGGAGGAATACTAACATCCGTACTGAGCAGCGTAAACGATGCGCTGATACCTGTTTGTCTCAGACAGTACGGCGACTCCGCTGGAGAAGCTCTTGCTATGTTCGGTGTGTTTGAAGCGATAGTGATACCGGCATTGTTTTTTCCCTCGGTAATACTTTGCTCGATGTCGGGGATAATAGTCAGTGAAACAGCGCGGGCAGCAGCCGGTGGTGACAAAAAAAGAATAGAGCGACTTGCGGAGAAACTGACAGGTTGGACGCTGGCATTCTCTATATTTGCAGGTGCGGTCCTTATGCGTTACGGCGGCAGAACGGGGGAACTCCTTGGCGGCGGAGAGCTTGCCGGCAGGATGATAACAGCAATAGCGCCTGTTATACCTTTCATATATATGGAAATAGTGACGGAAGCGATGATAAAGGGAATGGGTTTTCAGAGCTTTTCGTCGCTCAATTATCTTGCAGAGTATGCGATAAGAATATCCGTGGTGCTGGTATTCGTACCGCGTTTTGGATTCTGGGGGATAGCGGCATCGTATTATGCAAGCAACGTAATAGGGAACTGCTCTCGTTTTGCAAAGCTTTTGCGTTCAACGGAAATGAAGTTCAGACCGCTGAGAGACATATTCAGACCGGCACTGTATGCGTTTCTGACTATGGGAGCGGCGGAGCTTGCTGTGAGACTTCTGAGCGGTGGAGCAGAATGTCTTGCGGCAGATGTTGCAGCGGTCTTACTGTGGGGAGTGTTATATTTTGTATTGATTATACTGTTTGTACAAAACAAGAGCGTTTGCAACATCTTTATAGTATCGGAATTGTACAAAACTGACAAAAAGTTATTAGACTGATGATATGAAATGTAGAAATGATTATCAGACTATTGCAAATAGTAAAAAAATAGTTTATAATGTTCATATGCAGTTTGAGCTGCTATATAATTCCAAAGGGAGAAATCATTATGAAAGAATACGATGTTAACAAAATCAAAAATATTGCTTTAGCCGGACACAATGGTTCAGGTAAGACCTCGCTTGCTGAAGCTATACTATATAAGGCTGGCGCTTCTGACCGTCTTGGCAAAACTGCCGACGGTACAACAGTATGCGATTATGACCCCGAAGAGATCAAGAGAAAGATTTCTATCGGAACTTCACTCGCTTCGTTTGAGTACAACGATTTCAAGGTTAACCTCCTTGACACCCCCGGACTCTTTGACTTTGCAGCAGAAATGACAGAGGGTATCCGTGCAGCTGATACAGTTCTTATTACCGTATCCGCTAAGTCAGGCGTTAAGGTAGGTGCCCGCAAGGCTTACGAAGAAGCTGTGAAGCAGGGCAAGTCAAAGATGTTCGTTGTTACTAAGATCGACGACAAGGATGCTAACTTCTTCAATGTTCTTACAGAACTCAAGACAGTTTTCGGTCCTACTGTATGCCCTGTTGTAGTACCTGTTATCAGCAACGGCTCTATCGTTGAGTACGTTAACCTCATCGAGATGAAGGCTTACAAGTACGATGCAAAGGGCAATGCTATCGAGACAGATATGCCTACCGCAGAGATTTCAGAAAAATTCGAGTATCGTATCGAAGGACTTGTTGCAGCTGTTTCAGAGGCTGTTGCCGAGACTTCCGATGAGCTTATGGAGAAGTTCTTCGAGGGTGAGCCTTTTACACAGAAGGAACTCATCGACGGTATCCATGACGGTATGAACCGCGGTATTATCACACCTGTTGTATGTACATCAGCAGCTGAGCTTGCTGGTATAGATATGCTCCTCAAGGAGTTTGAGCTTCTTCTTCCTTCACCTGCAGAGGTGTATACAGCAGAAGCATACAATTCAGCTGAGGACGTTGTAGAAGTTAAATGTGATGCTTCTGAGCCTCTCTCAGCATATGTATTCAAGACAATCGCTGATCCTTTTGTAGGAAAGATGTCTATGATACGTATTATGTCCGGAACACTCAAAGCTAACAGCGATGTTATCAATTCGGCTTCCGGCAATACAGAAAAGATAGGTAAGCTCTTCACACTTTGCGGAAAGAAGCAGACAGATGTCAGCAGCGCAAGTGCAGGCGACATTGTGGTAGCTTCAAAGATTAATGCGAATACAGGCGATACGCTTGCAGATCCTTCAAGAATAGTTGCATTTATGCCTATGGAGTTCCCGAGACCTTGCTACTCAATGGCTGTCCAGGCTAAGGCTCAGGGCGATGAAGCTAAGATCTCAGCAAGCATACAGAGACTTGTTGAAGAAGATCCTACTCTCACCTATGCTCAGGATGATAATACCAAGGAGCAGATACTGAGCGGCCTCGGTGAGCAGCATATCGAAGTAGCTGCTTCAAAGCTCAAGACAAAGTTTGGCGTGGACGTTGAGCTTACAGTACCTAAGATAGCTTATAAGGAGACTATCCGCAAGAAGGTAAAGGTAGAAGGAAAGCACAAGAAGCAGTCCGGCGGACATGGTCAGTACGGACACGTTTGGATAGAATTCGAGCCCTGCGTAAGTGATACACTTGTATTTGAAGAGAAGGTATTCGGCGGTGCGGTACCGAAGAATTACTTCCCGGCAGTACAGAAGGGACTCGAGGAATCAGTCAAGAAGGGCGTACTTGCAGGCTGCCCTGTAGTCGGACTCAAGGCTATTCTCGTTGATGGTTCATACCACCCGGTTGACTCCTCAGAAATGGCGTTCAAGACAGCTGCTTCTATCGCGTACAAGGAAGGCCTTCGTCAGGCTGATCCCGTAATGCTCGAGCCTATCGGCGAGCTCAAGGTAACAGCTCCCGACGATAATACCGGTGATATCATGGGCGAACTCAATAAGCGCCGCGGCAGAGTCCTCGGCATGGAGCCAGTCTCACACGGCGTTACAATGATACAGGCTGAGGTGCCTATGCGTGAGATGCACGACTTTGCAATGTATCTCCGTCAAACTACAAGAGGTCTCGGCAGCTTTACACTTGACTTCGTAAGATATGAGCAGCTTCCTGCAAATCTTCTTGCAGAAGTTATCTCATCTGTTGGCGCAGAAGAATAAAAATTTTCAGAGTCAGGGGACGAATATGGTTCCCTGATTCTTTTTTTGAATTTGTGTGGACTGATTTTTCTGAATATACCGTGATTTGAAAAGAATTTGAAAAAAATCTGAAATTTTTTTCAAAAAAGGGTTGACAAATGATAATATCCGTGCTATAATATTAAAGTCGTCGGAACTGATACCGACTGACGAGAGAATAAAGTGGGGGTTTAGCTCAGCTGGGAGAGCATCTGCCTTACAAGCAGAGGGTCACAGGTTCGAGCCCTGTAGTCCCCACCAATTCTTTGGCCTCGTAGTTCAGTTGGTTAGAACGCCTGCC
>JAEEGJ010002895.1_pt1 | contig 74368 bp, 60 predicted proteins | sample 8958761 | NCBI WGS metagenome assembly JAEEGJ01 (sample SAMN16246546, study PRJNA631951) | gut metagenome | biome: gut microbiome; feature: rumen; material: RS-attached | host: Bos | place: Iran: Karaj | collected 2018-10 | reverse complement strand
GTCACACATTGCAATCCGTGACAGCCTCACCGCCTGTTCAGCCGAATTTGCAGTTCGCCAGAACCCTGCCACTTGGATAACCAGCCTTTATCGCGCAATAAGGGACGCTTATTGAAAATTAAGCGTCCCTTATTGAACAATACTCGGCCTCTGCTGAATGTCACAGCGGGGTCAGGACATTACCTTATTTCGCCTTCGTAGTTCACTTCGTTTTCATCAAAGAAGATGCCAGAATTGCTCTGGACGCTTTTGACGGACGTAACTTTAGGTCTCCTTTTATTTTATCACGACCTTGAGCTTTGCTCGAGCTCGTTCACGCTCGATAAAGCATGAGCAAGCTCTGCTTTATTCTCACTTAATCACGACCTTGAGCTTTGCTCGAGCTCGTTCACGCTCGATAAAGCATGAGCGAGCTCTGCTTTATTCTCACTTAATCACGACCTTGCGGCCATTGTGGATATACAGGCCCTTCTTCGTCGGCTGGTCTACGCGGACACCATTGATAGTGTACCATTCACCCTCGTCGAAGTCTGCATCGTTCTCGATGGCGTCAATGCCAGTAGCAGTCTTCTTGAAGCCTACGTAGATGACGACATCTTGTCCGGGCATGGTGAATGTGTCACCAGTGACAAGGCCAATCACGTAACCGTCGGCATCCAGAATAACGATGGACTCAACCTCGTAGCCATCTTCCGGCTTGACGGTCAGGCCAACTTCCTCACCCTCGATGGCGTAAGGATACTGGGCACTGGCTGTACCATGTCCGTTAGAAGTCTGGACAGTGATGGTGTTGCCATCCAGTGCGCTCAGCAACCAGCGCGGATCGCCAGGCAGCGTCTCGGGAGCCTCGGTACCAGGAGCCAGTACGAGGATACCACCGAAGTCAGGTTTCTCAACATCCGAGAACAGGACTCTGCATGTCAAGCTGTTCTTCACGATGTCCTCATCAGCCTTCTGGCCGGCCTTTTTAACTTCAGCAGCACTGACGTCATTACCGTCGTAGTTGAAGACGTTGCCGTCAACATCCCAGACAGGAGTAGCACTGGTCTGACCACCGTTGAAGCCGACAACCACCTGACCACTCTTGCCGCAGTTCACGAAGATGTTGTTCTTCAGTGTATAGACATTGTTAACGGTTCCCTTCTGACTGATGTCACAGAAGTTCTTAGAATTTGCGATGTTTACAAATGTAGAGTTCTGAACGTCGAAGCCCTGAACCGTATAGGGACCAGCATCATCGTCTGACCACAGGTTCTTGGGACGGCTACCATACTTGGCGAAGAACTTGTTAGTACCAGTGCTTGACCATACAGTAGAATTATTAACAGTTACCTGCTCAATATATCCCTTACCGTCAAAGTCAAGAGCCGGTTTGCCGTCTGAAGCCTCAATCACACTGTTCTCAATAGTCAGTGCTTTCAGGAGGGTCTTCTGAGTATCACGGATAATGGCCTTCTTCAAACCGTTGACAGTAACCTTGTTAATCGTGACAGCATCAATCAGGTAATGATCAGACTCAGTCTTACCATCAGCCTTAATAGCCTTCACGGAAGAGCCCTGCAACTCAATGAAGTTGGCATCAGCACCGCTGGCGTCAATCGTTGCACCGTTACCGTTGATGGTCACGTTGGCAGGAGCCTTGATAGCAGCAGCCACTGTGTATACCTCACCCTCAGCCAGATTGATGGTGATGTCCTTGACGCGGCCGGGAACTTCCTCCTGGGTCTGCGGATCAGTGTACACGAGGGCAGCAATCTTCTTATTGAGTGCAGCAGTGATGTCGCCACCCTCAATGTCCTCAGGATTGACGATGATGTCCTCGGCGATACGCTGGAACGTAGCAGTAATGTTGACTGCGTCGGCAGGCATGGTGAATGTGAACTGATCGGTTGTTCCTGCAACAGGCGTCAACTCAATCTCTATGTCACTGGTAACACCCTCAGCCTTCAGGGTCAACAGTTCAAACTTATCCGCAGGACTCGGCTTAGCGGTGATGGTTACCACCTCGCCCTCTGCAGCATAGTTTGCAGGAGCGGTCGTGACGTTGCCGTACTTCGCGTCAATATTGATAGCATAGCCCTGCACACATACGATAGTCCAGCGCGGGTCACCGCAGGTAAGCAGTGTAGCTTCCTCGGCGTCACGGCGCGAAGCGCTCTCCTCGACAGGCTCCTCGACAGGCGCAGCTGTGAATATTCCGTTGAAGTCGCCATTGGCAGCGTCTGTAAAGGTTACAGCACCAGCGATACCAATATCAGTAAGTCCAGACTTAGTAGCTTCTGCAGCCAAAACGTCAGCACCGCCCCAGTTGATGACGTTGCCACTAACAGTCCAATTGGCAACTTTGGAGGCATCGATACGACCAGCCATCAGACCAACGAGGAATTCGTTCTTTTTACCGCAATCAACAATCACATTGTCCTTGATAACAACATACTGGTAAGCCTGGTTGTTGTCACGCAGCGAGTTGACGGTTTTGCCGTTGGCGATGTTGTACAGCGTAGAGCTGGTGATAGTCAGCGTCGTGCGCAGGTCTGTAGCACTCGACAGGTCAGTAATCTTCTTACCGCTCTGAGAGCTGAAGAAGCCACCGTTCTGGGCGTTCGTTGGATTAGCCCAGAGGGTAGACTTGTTAACAGTCAGGTCAAGCACGTTACCACCGCCGTTGAAGTCGAAGATAGTCTTCTTGTTGGTACCATTAATACCGATGACAGAATTCTCAACCAGCAACTGCTTCAGCAGGTAGTTCTGCTTGTTGGCGTAGAAGAGCTGATAGGGCAGACCTGTGATGGTTACATCCTTAATGGTCACGCCGTCAATCTCGTAGCCACCCTTATCGTTAGCAACAACACTGGGAGTTGCACTCATCTGGATGAACGGCTTTTTCAGATCACTGGCATCAATCTTCGAGCCGTTACCGTTGATGATGACGCTACCGTCAGTCAGAATGGTATTAGAGATGGTGTACTCGAAATTCTCACCCAGGTTGATAGTCAGGCTCTTGATAAGCTTGCCATCGGTCTTTGCCTCGACAGCAGCAGCGATGTCGCCATCGACAGCAGAAATGTCTGCAGGCTCAACGATGATATCCTCGGCCTCGAGCTTCGTACCGCTGACGGTGACAACATTACCCTCGTCGTTGTAGGTAATGGTGATGGCGTAGCAACCAGCAGTAGCACCTTCGCCCATGTCGGCCAACGTGACAACCTTAGCTTCTTCGGGATAGGTCTTATCGGCCTCGCCATTGATGACAACCTGAACATTTATCGAAGTTGCATCAGTCATGAGAACCTTCTTAGCGGTGTACTCCCAGAGACCAGTTCCCTCGTTAAGCTTCATGGTGCCAGCCAAAGGACCAGTAACCTCACGCAGAGCCATCATGGCATAGAAGTATTCGGGGTAGAAGAAGCCCCAAGCGATGGTAGCGTTGGCGGCATCCTCGACAAAGATGAGGTTGTTCGTCTCGTCGTCAACGCCGATGAACTTCTTCGTCTCACCATCCATCTTATAGATGTTGTTGCCATAGGTGGCATCCTCGTCGACAGTCCAGGCGAAGGCGGTAGCGCCCAGCGTCAGGTCTTCCTGCAGATACTGATCGCCAGCCTTCAGGGTAGTTGTCTTGGTAGCCTTGTCGTAAGCAGTAGTGAACGTCGTGCCGTACTTGCTGACTTTGCCGCTTGCAAGATACTTCAGCGGATCGAAGCTCAGGTTAGCCACCACGTAGTTGCCATCAGGAACGGCAGGAGCCTGCGAAGAAGTCAACGTCCAGCGCGGGTCACCGGGCAGTGCAGCAGGAATATCCTTGCCCCAAGTAATAGCTATCTCACCATTGAAGTCGCCATTGGCAGCATCGGTGAAGGTTACAACACCATTGATGCTGTTCTGGACGATGTCAGCATTATCCTTCTGACCCATATTCGTAACCTCATCTGCTGAAGTATCTGCATTATTATAGTTGAAGAGGTTGCCGTCGATGGACCAGTTGGCATTCTTTCCGTTGCTGTTCTGATTAAGAGACTTCACAAAAATACCAGCTTTTGCACAGTTGACCAGTACGCTATTCTTAACATCATAATATTGGTACGTCTGGCTATTCTGACGATAGTAGCCCATGTAGTTCTGCCCGTTACTGATGTTGTAAAGCGTGGAATTGAGGATGCTCACCTGCAACTTCTCTGCACCGACTTCAGAAGGCTTCTTACCGCTCTGCTGCTGATACAGTCGGCCAGTATGCTTAGCATCGTCCTTTGCCCACAGCGTAGAATTCTTGATGGTGAAGACTTCTGCAAGACCCTTACCTTGGAAATCAAGGATGTGCTTGCTGCCGCTAACCTGAATGATGCTGTTGTCAATCGTTATAGCTTTCAAGTAGTAGATTGCAGCCTTACCATCTACCAAAGACTGGGCAAGACCAGTAATAGTTACATCCTTAACGGTGATGCCGTCAAGAGGATAAGCTCCCTGTTCGTTAGCATCAGCACAGGGAGTTGCGCTCATCTGGATAAACGGAGTGGTCAGGGCACTGGCGTCAATCGTAGCACCGTTACCGTTGATGGTCACGTTGGCGGGAGCAACGATAGAGGCGCTGATGGTATAGTTACCACCCTCAGCCAGATTAATCGTGATGTTCTTGACATTCTTGCCTTCCTTGGCAGCGGCCAATGCAGTTGCGATGTCGGCACCTGTCTCGGGAGAAATCTCGATATCCTCTGGTTCCTTCAGTTTCACTTCGAAATTGTTAACATAGCAATACCAAGCATCGTCTGAAATATTATGGATGCCAATGCAATAGTAACCGGTCTCAGAAACGGTGAAAGCGTTGTTACCAAAGGACTGGAATTGAGTAGAACTTACTGCAGTTGCAGCCAGTACCTCCACACCGGCAGCAAAAGCCGCAGCAGAAACTTCTTTAGCAGCCTTTATCTCGATGGTCTCGGGATAACTAGATGAATAGCAGCAAGCCTGGAATGTGACGGTATATACCTTTCCAGCCTCCAACTTAAGCAGTGGAGACACCAACCAGTCATCGTTAGGTTTAGCATAAGCGATATATGCATGCCCATTATCAGACCATGTCCAAGTTACATTATCATTGTTGGCATTGATAATCCTAAATTCCTTCCTCTTGGCTTTTGTGCTGAAATCGTTGCTGTATGGCAGTTCATCAATCTGGAGGGGCTTGGGCTCATCCTTCATGATAGTCAGGTCAGTATAATATGTCAAATAGTACATCATAGTCTCAGATGCATTAGCCAAAAGCTCCTGATCAGGATCCAACGTCAGTGTATTGGCAGCAGCGTCGTAGGTCATCGTGAAAGTGTCTTGTAAAACGCCTTCCATGTCTGCGCCAACAGCCCAAATGTGGTATGTGTCGTATTCACCAATATATTGGAAACTCTCAAAAGTTACAGTAGTACCGCTGATAGTACCCTTAATCCATGCATCAGGGAAGTCTTCAAAGAGACCGCCTACATAGATGTCGTTGCCAACTTTAGCAACCTTCATCTTCTCAGGAACGGCTGAAGAGCCATCACCATCGGCATACCAGTCTTCAACAGTTGCGCCAGTAGGCAGTTCTACCAAGTCGGTTGATTTGGGAACATAATCCTCGTCCAACGTGAAGACTGTTGAATACTCACCACCGCAGGCACCATAAGTATATACGCCATCGTCATCCGACCAAGCTACTGCAAATGTGCGAGTTGCACTGGTACCGTTCTGCGTGATGGTCTTACCGTCGGTGCTGATGGTGTAAGTAATAGATTCCGCATCCTTGTCGTTGGTAGCGGTAGAACCAGAGATGTCAACCATCGTAATATATGATCCATATCCTTCTTCTGGAAAATAAGCCACGAATTGCTTCAGAGGGACAGTGATGGTGTTGTCACTCTTAGTTCCCTTTATCCACACATTGTTCAAATAGTTAGCTATAGGATTCTGGATATAAACATCATTGCCGTCGAAGGCTATCGTTACCATACCGCTCTGAGCCGTCTCGGCATAACTATTGTCTCTGTCATGATAGTAACCCGAGCGAGTGTAGTACTTCAACTCAGCCGTAGCAGGAACCCCAGTGATCATGTCACCGTTGTATGGCTGTGCTCTGTGAGACACAGCACCCCGGAGACCCATCGCCTTTGCTTTCTCAGCGGCCAACCGACTGTCAATAACAGCAGAGCGGAGATTCGTCTTCTGACCGAAGTACGAAGGCGTTTCTTGCTCAGACCAGTTCCATAGGAATGCCTGAGCAGGTATGGCGAACAGCACAGCCGCCACCAATACCATCAAGAGAGTAAATTTCTTCATTCTCATGTTGCGATTGTTTTTAAGTTAATAATTGATTGATATTTAAATAAGGTTTAATTGCGCCTCATACGCTGCACTTTCCGCAGAAATGCCGCCGATTGGTTGCAAAATTATGAAATATGTCCGAAACTTCCAAACATTTCGGCAAAAAAAAATGTACAATTAAAAACTTTTACGACAAAAAGAGGTGGCGGTCCATTTGCGGAACCGCCACCAATCTTTGCTTTGTTCTATAAGCTGCGACTGGGTCGCAGCTCACAGTAACTGCCGCTTACTTCACGACCACTGTACGGCCATTGTGGATGTACAGGCCCTTCTTCGTCGGCTTGTCGATGCGGACACCACCTGTGGTGTACCATGCGCCGTCGGCGAACTTAGAGGCATTGATGCCGTTGATGCTGGTAGCCGTCTTATAGGCTTCCTCAGCTGTCTTCAGGTCCTCGGTGGCCTTGTTGACTTCCTCAAGGGTCGACTCTGTGCTGTCCAGCACTGCCTGAGCGTCGTCAATAGCCTGCTTCAGGGTGGCACCAGGAGTACCCACATCCGTAGAAGCCTCACCTAACAGCTCGGTAGCCTTGGTTATCTCGTCATTCAGCTTGCCCTTGGCAACAGCCAGCTTATAGGCAGCCTCAGCAGCCTGAAGGTCGGTGACAGCCTGGTCTACAGCATCCTGCGTGGTTTCTGCATTGACGCTCTTCAGTGCGGCAGTAGCAGTTTGGATGGCTGTGTTCAGAGCCTTGCCAGGATCGACTGTAATATCAGCCTTACCCAGCAGCGTCGTAGCAGCAGCAATCTCTGCCTTCAAAGCATCCACGCTGACAGTAGGAGCAGTGTAGGTCTCGCCCTCCACGAACTTGACGTATGTGAAGTAGATACCATTGTCCTGCGTGATGCAGTACAGGCCGGCAGCTAACTGTACCTTATAGACGTTATAGTCAGCAGGAGAAGTCTCACCGGCAACGAAGGCATGTTTCAGCATCACGTCAGCCTCAGCGACCTTGCTCAGGTCAACAAATGAGGTCTTGTCGGCAGCTTTCGTTACATAGAGAGCACGTCCTGCAGCGCCATGTGCACCGATATAGAGGACACCACCGCCCTCTGGCACGTCGATGAACATCTGGCGTCCACCAGTCTTGTTGGAAGTACCGTTCGGCTCCAAGCGTGACCAAGAATCATAGTCACCATAGTCAACATCAGTGCTGGCATCGATGCGGTATGTGCGGTCTGATTTCGATACGACGGTGAAGATGTCCATTTCGATGGTGGCATCGTTCAGCAGGTACTTGGTTTCACTGTTTGCTGTAGCATTCTCACAAGGTGCTGTCTTAGCCTTGGCAGCGGCATAGATGTCGTTGATGTTCAGGATATGCGTTCCGGCAGGAATGACATACTTGAACATTGCTCTGACGATGACGGCATCTGCGGGCATGATGAACGTGCCGACATTGGGGTTCTGGGGATCTATGGTGACCTCAACCTCCAAGTCGGTGTTCACACCCTGGACGATAATCTTATCCAGTGCGAAGTTCTCGTCAGGTGTAGCGGTAATCTTAACAGCCTCGCCTTCAGCAGCGTATATCTTGTCAGCCTTTATACTACCATGCTTGATGTTGTCGGCAATGGTGATGGCCTGACCCTGCTTCTGCTCGATAGTCCAGCGCGGGTCACCGCAACTCAGCGTTGCAGCCACCTCACCAGCACGGCGCGAAGCAGCCTCCACGGCTGGTTCCTCCTTGACAGGCTCAGCCGTGAACGTTCCGTTGAAGTCGCCATTAGCGGCATCAGTAAACGCCATGACACCGGCATGGCTGTCCTTCACAGGCTCTTGTTCATCGCCCGTGGTCTCATCAGCACTGGTGTCCTTGCCGTCAAAGTTAAAGACATTGCCACTGATAGTCCATGTCGGGTTGGCACCAGACGATCCCTGATTAATACCCTTCACGACCTGACCGCTCTTGCCGCAGTTCACGAAGATGCTGTTCTCGATGGTGAAGGCCAGCCACGTCTGGTTGCTCTGACGATGGGTGAAGAAGTTCTTAGTTTTAGCCAGATTGTACAGCGTAGAATTAGTAATGGCGAAGGTCTGCACGGTAACACCAGGAGCCTCGGTAGCCCTTTGGGCACTCTGCGACGTATAGAGTGAGTTCGCCGTTGCCGTAGGAGCGTAGATGGTAGACTTGTTGATGGTGAAGTTCTTGGCAACGCCACCTTTGCGGAAGTCAAACTCGAATCCGCCAGTACCAGTAATCTCTATCACGCTGTTTTCTACCAGGAAGTCGTTGAACAGGAAGTTCTTGCGGCCACTGGCAAAGACGCCCTTCTTGACCCCCTTGATGGTGAGGTCCTTCAGAGTCAGGTCACCCTCCTGCCACTTTGTCAAGTCACCGGCAGGCGTCGTAATCATGGCAGCCTCCAGGGCAGAAGCGTCAACCGTGGCACCATTTCCGTTGATGGTCAGCGAAGCAGGAGCTTCTATAGACGAAGTCACATTGTAAGCATTGCCCTCAGCCAGATTAATCGTGAGGTTCTTGACTGTCTTGCCTTCAGACTTGGCAGCGATGGCAGCGGTGATGTCGCCACCGGTGATGTCGTCAGGATTGATGACAATATCCTCAGGACTCAGCGTTGCCGTCATTGTAGCCTCGCCAGTCTCGGCATTGTAGGTCACGGTGATGTCGTAGGTGCCTGCGGCAGGAATCTCGCAGATTTGGTCTTCAGCGGGAACCCACAACTTACCGTTGATGACGATCTTAAACTTAACCTGGGTCTGGGCCTCGAAGGTCACAGCCTCGTAGGTCTTGGTAAAGAGCTTGCTCGTCTCGTCGTACGCCAGCTGGTTAGCCTCGGCAGCACCGTCCCATGCCTTGCCGAAGAGCTCGTCATCAGCACCGCCTTCCTTTTCGCCTACACAGCCAGCCACGACGTAAGTGTTCTGCTCCTTTGGAGCAATGACGGTGAACGTAGCACCCTCATTGGTCGTCGGGTTGTATTTGCTGAGGTCGATGCGCAGGGTGATGTCCTGCTGTTCTGCAGTCGTCGTGAAGACGATGTTGCCGTTGCTGTTGAATGCAGCAGGTGTCTCGATGCCATAGGCGAAGAACTCACCACCGAAGTTGACAGACCACTTCGTCTCTTCATTAGCAGACCACTCACCGGAAGGAATAAACTTAAACTGATAGTCTTCACCTGCCGGGACATCCTTGAAGACAATCTCCCAGACATCATCCTTTCCTTCGACCTTAGTCATCTTATTGGCCTCAGCAAGGGGATCCCATGTTACGCCGTTCATCCATGCACTACCTTCTGTACCGTTACCAGCAACATAGACGGCTTCGTACTCAAGCTTGGGTTCAGGAGCAATGGTACCAGTGATGGTCAGCATGAAGTCGTTCGAAACGCTGATTTTATATTCACCAGCCGGCAGCTTGACAGTTCCATCAACTCCTTTCACCAGCTGCACAGCGTCGCCGTTCACATAGTCAGAAGCAAGCACATCGCCAGCTCCGATGTCCCAACGGTATTCTGTGTTGAAGGTTGACCATTGCGGGTCAGCCTCAGCTTCTTCAGCGGTCTGCTGGTAGTCAGCAATGGCAAAGGTTGCGAACTCGTTGTCTATCGTAAACGAATACTCGTAAGCCTTCGTCTCAGCATTGAACTCCATCTCAATCATGGCCGTACGTCTCCAATTGTTCATATCGCCAATGACGTACAGCGGAGCGGGCTTTTCTTCCTCAATGCTGATGGGCCAGAACTGGATGTTGTCGTTATAGCGGCCGATAGCACCAACGATGCTATAGGTTTTTCCCTCAACAGGAGCAGCAATCTCCAGACCGAACTGGTTGTAGCCAACCGCCTCTGCTTGACCTTTGTAAATAGTTATGCTCTTTCCATCAAGCATGTATGTCACACCCTTCAGCTCAACGACCTGACTGACATTTTCAGCCACGACGTCTGTCAGCTGAGCCTCGGGATAGGTGACCTCTACGGCCTCACCATCCTTGACGCTGAGCGCTGCGTCGGGAACAGCCTCGAAGAGATTCTTGAAGATGCTGACCTTACCCGTCCAGTTGGCGGCAATGGTCTTACCGACTACGGCAGCCTCAGTCTTTGAAGCATCGGCATCATATATCAGACTCGAACCAGTCTCGTCCTTGATATACACATAGGTTTTATTTTCATTAGCGGCCTTGGCCACGACGAGTGCCTCGCCGGTGTAGGCGAACGTCGTCCCGTTCTCCAGGGCATTCAACGCTGCGATGTTGGCCACAGTAGGAGTGGCAACGAACTCCTTTGATGCCACGTCGCTATTGGCACCCGTGACGTCGTAGGCAATGGCCTTGACGGTGGCCGACGCGGTGAGCTCGAAGGGCTCAACGTACGCCGTGCTCTCGTTCGTCGGGTCAGTGCCGTCAGTGGTGTAATAGATGGCAGCACCCTCAGTCTCGCAGGTGATGGTCACCGTGGTAGAGCCGATAAACGGCGTCTCGCCCTCAATAACTGGAGCAGCGACGGCATCCTCACCATACTTCTTGTAGAATGCATTATTATTGCCCTTGATATTGGCATTAATCGAGGTATAGCAACGCCAGTCTGCTTCATTGTAGCAACCTACATAGCGCTTATCCTCAGATTGATCCTCTTTTATAAATAAATTATACAGGTAATAGCCACCATTATCTCCACCAGTTACTATACTATAGGCATTACGGTCACCAGCACCAACGCGGACACCGTTATTGGTTGCCGTAACATAGAGATAGTTCTCGGTTCCCTTAACATTAAACTGATAGGCCCCTTCTTCACTCACAGTCACTACCCACTGTATGTTAGCAGGCACTGTATTATCCGTAATGGACGACTTGTCTGCACTCAGAGTAACACTCTCTGCTGCAGGTGCGGCAGTCGTTCCCTTATCATTCGACATAGCCTTCGAGGAAGTCTGGTCTACAATAACAACAATGTCGCCCGTAGCAAGTTTATCGGGAGTTGTCAAGAGCCATCCTTTCTCCGTCGTTCCGCCTTCGCTTATTTTGCAGCGTGTGCAAACACCATCTACGAAGTTATGACCAAGAGCCGGAATCTCAACTTCTTCCTTCTCACCACAGATACATACAGAAACTGTCTTGCCTGGCTCAGTACATGAGGGTTCCGAAGACTGAGCTGGATCCAAAACAAATTCGTGAACATGCGCCTTGAATGTAGCACTGACGGTTACGGCATCGGCAATCATGGTGAACTTGCCGTCAGTGACGGTAACAGCCTGATTGCTGGTTTTGCCCGTAACAGTGATAGCATCCAACTCATAGCCTTTAGCAGGTGTTGCGGTGACAGTTACCTCTTCTCCCTCGGCAGCTTCGGTCTTGTCGACTGTCACGGTACCGTTCTCAATGCCGTCGGCTACGGTAATCGTAAAGGTTGAAGCCTTGGGCTTATAGACAGAAATCTTCGAGATGTAGCCTACGCTCTTCTTTCCACAGAAGCCGACGTATGCATTTTTCTCTGCATTTATCGTGCAATAGAAAGTTTTACCATCTCTTCCACGTACATATGTAAACGTACCGTCAGGGTCGCCAGAGGCATTCTCCAAGGTCATGACAGCCGTTGCATCCTGAGTGCACTCAAACACAACTAACCAACCATAATCAAGGTCGTCGCCGTAAACTGCTGCACTTCGAGTTGCATTGTAACTCCACAGACCATTGCTGGCACGGTTCCACCAGCCCTTTGTGTCCTGGCTGTTCGTACCTTGAACAGCTATCCAACCTGCTGCATCTGTTGGAGCAGTCAAAGGATAGACGGGAGACATCACATTATTCTCACTATTATAGGTCTTCTGGGTCAGCGCCGCATCAGCACGGGTCAGATCCGTTTCGCCACCCCACGTTACAGACTTCACCAAGTCATACTCTGCAAGATCTGGAATGACTGGTTCTTCCGGTTCTTCACCTGCTGGTTTATAAACGGAAATCTTACTGATACCCATCGTATTCTTAACACCGCAGAAGCCCACATAAGCACCATAATCCGCGTTAATGGTACAATAATAAGACTTAGTGTCTTCACTTTGTGCATAGGTAAATGTACCGTCGGGATTTCCTTCAGCATTTGTCAACGTCATCACTGCTGAGGCGTCCTGGGTACAGTCAAACACCACAAGCCAACCTGTCCTTAGGTCATCACCGAAAACAGCCGCACTCCGTGAACCATTTACACAATAAAGCGATTTGCTTTCACGATTCCACCAACCTTTTCCGCTGGCATCAGCGGTCCAGCCTTGCATGGCAATCCAGCCAGCAGCAGCTTTCGGGCTACTAAGAACTGTTAGCGACTGTTGTCGCGCATTGCCAGTTTCGTAAGCCGTATAGGAACAGGCCTCCGATCCATCAATGGCAGTGCCATCCCCCCAAGTCACCGACTTCACCAACGTGTAGTCATTTTTTAGGTCAGGATCCGCGCCCCATGCCCCCGAGACCATCGTCACGAGTAGCACGACTAAAAAGAAAAGTTTTTTCTTCATAAGCGTTATGTTTTAAATTAGTAATAAATAATTTGTTTGTTTTAGGTGTTTCATTCGGATTAGTAGATAACAGCTGCAAATATAGACAAAATTTTTGAGAAAGCCAAAAAAAATCAAGTATAATTTTAAACAACATGAGGGTCTGACTTTAGAACTTTCATAAGTTCAGTGAAGTTTTCTTGTATTTCCTGCATTTCTTGCATTTCCTGCACCAGTATGGAGCGTGGCTTTAAATGTTTATCCAGCTTTGATACTCGGAATATCAGGGCTTGATACTCGGAGTATCAAGGCTGGATACTTTGAGTATCAAGTCCAGATACTGATTTTTGATACTTTTGTTAATTATCCTTAATGCCGTATTGGTGCAGGATATGCAGGAAATGCAGGATTTTGCGTGAAACTGTGTGACTTTACTTAATCACGACCTTGCAACCATTTTGGATATAGAGGCCGCGTGACGGATGAGCGACGCGGCGGCCCTGCAGGTCATAGAAGTCTTTGTTCCCGTTAACGTTCCCGTTCCCGTTGACGTTAACTATCCCCGTCGTGCTGCCCGTTACGGCAACGCCGAAGCGCTGGCTCCATGTGGTTTCACCATCATTGACGGTGATATTGTAGCCGAGGATATGGGGCGAGGTGAAGGCTGCCGTACTGACAGTCATCTCACTTCCCTCGAAGCTGATGCTGACACCGTTGTCCGTTTGTTCGGCACAGCTGAAGGTCGGCGTGACCGAGTTGCCATTCTGGCCATAGAAGCCGGCGAAGAAGGGTTTCACGTCGATGGTGGCCGACTGGCCGGGAGCGACGGTGATATAGGGATGTGCCATGAATTCCAAATAGTTCTCCAACAGCGTCCAACCGTCGCCGTCGGGGTCGTCGTTCTGGTTGGCGGCGCTGGCATTGCTACCTACGACAGTCTCCCACCAGTCGGGCATGCCGTCCTGGTCAGTGTCGAAGTCGGCGGCGCGGTGCTCCTCGGGGTAGCTCTCCCAGCCGTTCAGGTGTTCGGTGATGTCGGCCTCGTTGTCAATCTCGCCCTTGATGCCCGACTTCGAGCCTTTGTACGTCCATGTGCCGCTCAATGTTTCCTTGACGTTACGCAGATGGTGCTCATCGCGTACAGGCATGGTGGCACCGCTATAGCTGGTGACAATCTTCATGGCATCCTTTGCGCTGTGAATGGTAGCATGGCTGGGGAACAGCGGTTCGCTGACCACGTAGTCGTAGGCGGTGGGGATATTGCCCGTAGCATTGTACGTCTCGCCTTTCTTGTCGGTGGTCTGCGAGTGGTCCTTGTTTTCGCGGATGTTGCCGTTGATGTAAGCCTGGTCGATACCGTCAGGGGCAATAGCGTCCTCAAATTCTTGGGTAAAGAGAATCTTCTTACTGGTCTCTTCGCCCATCTTGTAGTAGTTGTTGACAAAGTTCACGGCATGGCAGTTTCCGTCAGTGGTACGACTCTTCCAGTTGTAGCAGACATTGTTGAAGAGGTCCAGTCCACCGATGGGACGGTTCTGGCCGTCCATGCCGCCACCCATCGACCAGTTGCGACCGGCGCAGTTGACAAGCAGATTATGGTGCCACGAGCCGATGCGACCGTCAATGGTGGCAGCATAGCCGTGGTTAGTGCCGTCGCTGTAATTCTTGTGGCCGGTGATACCCAAGGCCTCGCTGATGACACTGTACTGGAAGGAGACGTTCAGAGCACCACGGCCGCTGACGGTCTCATCGGTACCCCAGGCGGCTGTGCAATGGTCAACGATGGCGTGGTTAGCTCCCGTCATACCCATGGCATTACCCGTGTTCTCGCCATAGACGCCCAAGCCGCGCTTGAAGCGGACATGTCGGCAGATGACGTCAGAGCCGATGTTGATGTTCGATGCCTTGATGCAGATGCCTTTGCCCGGTGCCGTCTGTCCGGCAATATAGGCGTATGGCTTAGTGAAATAGGAGTTGAAGTCAAGCTCGATGATACCGCTGACGTCGAAGACGATATAGCGAGGCTTGTCAATATTCACCAGTCCGTAGAGCAGCGAGCCTTCCTGATTGACATCGCCGCTGAGGTTGGTGACGTGGTAAACAATGCCGCCGCGACCACCGATGGCATAGCGGCCATAGCCCTCAGCATCGGGGAAAGCTAACTGACGAGGCTGGAAGGTCCATACCGCACCTTGGTGAACAGTGCCGTTACCATCGACCTCGTCGACACGCCACCAGTAGTGCTGCATGGATGACAGTCCGCTTTTGGTGTAGGTTGTGGCGGTACCCTCATAATCGTAGTGAGTGGCATTGACCACCTGCAGGGAGTCGGTGCCTATCACCAGCTTGTGGGCCACGGCATCGGCAGCAGGCGTCCACGAGAAGGTGACAGTGCCGTCGTCGGTGCCGGCATGGAAGTCATGATTGGCAGGCAGGGCATCGGAAACGACAACCTTGGCTACATCGAACTCCAGTCCGTTGAGCATCACACGGGTGTTGGTATAGGTCTTGTCAGCTTCAGGCACGGTGCGGTAGGTGATGACCACAGGCTGGCCCTCGGTGACGTTGAAGGTGACAAACGACGTGCCGGCGTCGGCGGTATTTTGAGCAGCGGAGGTGAATGTCACACCTGTAGCTACGACGTTGCCGTCCACGAGTACTTCAATGTCGGGTTGTGTCTGATTTTTGTCAGAATTATTATGGTAGGCTTTCAACGAGTGCTGGCCAGGTGTCATGCCTGTAATAGTGAGTATCAGCGATGTCGAGCCTTCAGTAATCTGCGTCATGTTTCCGCCTTCTATATTGGTGGCCAGCACCTCGTCGGCAATTACGCGGAGGCCGTTGGTCTCTACGTCGGTCTTGCTCCAGTTGCTGCCAACTGCAGAAGCGGCACCACCAGCACTGATGGTAATGGTCATGCCATTGTCAAAATTTTTAGTATCGCTCGTAGCGCGGGGTACTGCCCATGAGATGTAGTTAACCTCCGTGTCTTTGCCGGGTGCTGTCTTGCCAGGCAGATCAAAATCGATGTTCTGAGCCGTTGCAGCGAGAGTGCCAGCGATACATAATAAGCTAAATAATAGTTTTTTCATTTGTTTTAGTATGTTATATATAGCTATTAGACGATTATTTTGTACTTTTGCACTCACTATGGAGCATCTGCATCCCTTATTCACCGATATAGCGAAGCCGGAACGGTTTACCTACCCCTTCTGCTACGAGCCCCACCCGCTGTGTCAGCAGGCGGCAAAGGAGGTGCAGGCCTACATTGCCGCACACCCGGAAATCCGCGAGGATGCCGACAAGGGGAAAATGTTTGGCGTGCTGGTGGTCGAAACCCCACAACCATTGGAAAGCGAAGCGCTCGGACTCGCCTTTTTAGCAGCCTACAGCGGACTGCTGGCCGGGCGCAACGACTGGGCGTACTTCGTGCCGCCAGTGTTCGACGCCCAACAGCCCGACGGCCACTTCAAAACCATGGAGCGCAGAATCTCGGAAAACGTTAACGATAACGGGAACGATAACGGGAACTCAAAACTTAAAACTCAAAACTCAAAACGCCTCTCCCAGGAGCTGCAGACATGGCTGTTCCACCAGTATCAGCTGCTGAATGCGCGAGGCGATGTGAAGGACCTCGTGGACATCTGGCAGGAATACTACTGTCGCCCCAAACTGCGCCAGAAGTTTCCGCTGCCGCCGGGAGGTACCGGCGACTGCTGTGCCCCGAAACTGTTGCAATATGCCTACCAGCAGGGGCTGAAGCCTGTATGTATGGCAGAGTTCTGGTGGGGAGCTACCACGAAGACCGAACTGCGACAGCATCTGAACTACTACCCCGCCTGCCGCGGCAAGTGCAAACCCATCCTGACATGGATGCTGCAGGGCCTCGACGTTGACCCCGACCCAGAGTCGTTAGGCTTCGCACATCTGGAGATTCCCGTTGTCTACGAGGACGAATGGCTGTTGGTTGTCAACAAGCCCAGCGGACTGCTGTCAACGCCCGGCCGCATCGAACAGTATTCGGTGGAAACGGTGATGCAGCAGCACTACCCCGGTGCCATCATCGCCCACCGCTTGGACATGGGAACCAGCGGACTGCTCATCGTCGCCAAGTCATTGGACATCTACCACCCGTTGCAAGAGCAGTTCATCAAGCATCAAGTCAAGAAAAAATATTTAGCGGTGCTGGAGAACGGGAATGGGAACGGGAACGATAACGTTAACGAAAACGAAAACGAAAACTCAAAACTCAAAACTCAAAACTCAAAACTCAAAACTCAAAACTCAAAACTAAAAGGAACCATCAAACTTCCGCTGCGACCAGACCCGATGAACCGGCCGAGGCAGGTGGTGGACATGGAACACGGGAAGCAGGCCATCACGGAATATGAGTTTGTCGACCCTGCACGTTGGGAGACGTTAGGTTTAGGGACACTGAAGGAGAGCTATGCCGTGGTGGCACTCTATCCACATACCGGGCGTACCCATCAGCTGCGCATCCATTGCGCCCATCCCGACGGACTGGGGCGGCCCATCGTCGGCGACGAACTCTACGGCACCAAAGGCAAGAGACTGATGCTCCATGCAGCTGAAATAACCTTCCAACATCCCGTCACAGGACAGCAAATGCACTTCAAAAGTCCCTTCCCGAACGATACTTTGTAAAGAAAGAAACACGTTTTAATATGCAAAATACACTCAAAAAAGTGCCAAACAGGGCGTAAATAGGCTTTTTTTTAATGTTTTGATGCACTTTTCCCCTCAATATTTTGTTTTTTTTAATTACTTTTTGTATCTTTGCGCCCAAATACAATATTTATTTAACATTTAAGTATTTATGAAAATTTTAAAGACAATTCTGGCTGTTGCCTTAATGACATTAAGCGCAACAACTGTTTCTGCCCAGGATGTGGAGTATCAGTTCAAGCCCCACATGTATCTGGATTTGCAGGGTGGCGCTCAGTACACACTGGGTGAAGCCAAGTTCAAGGATCTTATCTCACCAAACGTGCAGGTAGGTCTGGGTTATCAGTTCTCTCCGGTAATTGGACTGCGCCTGCAGGCTAACGGATGGCAGTCAAAGGGTGGTTGGAACGGTCACCGCACAGCTTACGGTGCACCTGTGTTCACAGCAGACTACAAGTACAAGTATGTTGCGCCCGGTCTCGACCTGTCATTCAACCTGTCGAACCTCTTCTGCGGCTGGAACCCCAAGCGCGTATTCAACGTATCTGCCTTCATTGGTGGTGGTGCTAACATTGCATGGGGCAATGGCGAAGTTAACGACATTGCCGCCGTGGTGAAGAGACTCGACGACTACAACCTGGAGTACCTCTGGGACGGTACCAAAGTGAACGTTTTCGGACGTGGTGGTATCCAGATGCTGTTCCGTCTGAGCGACGCTGTTGGCTTCATGCTCGAAGGTAATGCCAACATCCTCAGCGACAAGTACAACTCAAAGAAGGCTGAGAACCCCGACTGGTACTTCAATGCTCTGGCTGGTCTGCGCATCAACCTCGGCAAGACTTACACTGTCATCGAGAAACCCGCTCCTGCTCCCGAGCCCGAGCCCACTTACGTTGCTCCTGCTCCCGAGCCCGCACCCGTTGTTGTAGAGCAGAAGGTTGAGCCGATTCGCCGCGATGTATTCTTCATCATCAACAAGTTCAACATCGAGGAGAGCGAAGCTGGCAAGATCAAGGATGTTGCTGAGTACATGAAGAACAACCCCAAGGCAAAGGTTCAGGTGACTGGTTATGCTGACGCCGGTACTGGTAACGACCAGATTAACGACCGCCTCGCTCAGCAGCGTGCTGACGTTGTTGTGAAGGCTCTCATCGAGCAGTATGAGATTGCAGCTGACCGCATCAGCTACGACTCTAAGGGTGCTCGCGTACAGCCCTTCGCTGAGAACGACAAGAACCGTGTAACCATCATGATTGCTGAGTAAAAGAGCAGTCATTTATGACCATTAAAAAAAGCTTCCACCGCAATGGTGGAAGCTTTTTTTATTAAGAGAGAAATAATAGGCACGCTACGCGTGGACCGCCGTAGGCGGCCCAAATTATAATTCCCGTATTACTTATTCTTTTCAGCTTCTGCACGTGCAGCTGCTCGTGCCTCCTCAGCTTCACGGAGCTCTTCCTGACGCTCAGCTTCCTGCTTCTCAATGAGTTTTTTATCCTCTTCGTAGTTAGGCTCTCTGGTGGTCTTGGGGACCGTCAGATACCAGTAGTAACCGACGCGGCGGGGATTGATCACACACTGCAGAGTATTCTGCATGGGATTGTCTTTCGTCTTCTCAAAATACTCAATAATATAGCGCACCTCAGTATCCTGCTCACTGAACATATTGAGCGACTTGATCTGATACTTTAGCACAGGAAAAGATTTGAGGGTCTCCAGAATCTCAGACTTACCCTTGGCAGACAGGGGAACAACAGTATCACCGTCTGCTTCATAGAGCATGTCAAGGGCAGAATCAATTTTATTCTCCTGAAGCTTGGTCAGGTAGTCGTTGACAAGGTGCAGAATGGCCATAGTGTCAACCCCAGAGCGAACCATCGTCTGATCTTCGCGCAAATCAACCTCTTCAGGAGCTTCCACAGGAGCCTGGTTCTTGTTGCCGCATGAGAAAAGCAGTACAGCAGCAACAAAAGCGAATAATGTCTTAACTAAATACTTCATCTTTGTTTATTACCTTTATTGACTTTGATTAATACCTTTCTTGAAAAAGAGTGCCCCAATAATAATATCGGAGCACTCCTTGATAATGTTAACTATCTAATTCGATCGTTGAATCAGAAGGGGATAATGCGAACATCAGCGGGTACATTGCCCTTCGGATAGAGGCGAACCTTGCAGTACTTAGTAACCTCGCCGAAGCCATACTTAACGGTGACGGGGATGAAGACGTTAACCTCTTCCTCAACGTTAGAACCACCGTTGTTCTTGAATACCAGATACCACTTACCATTCTTAGCCAGACGTGTGACAGAGAGAACGATGTTACCATTGGTAGCGGTCTCAATATCCTTAGCAGTCATACCATTCTCATATGTGAGGGCGTCGTCAGCAACAATATTGCCGCCAGACTTCTTCATACCGTACTTGACATGCTCGAGATCCCAAACGGGTGACTCAACCTCATAGTAGAACCACAGAGCGCGAGCGTACTTAGTCCACTCAGTGCTACCGTTCGTCAGAGAAACGGTGTAACCGCGGAAGTCAGTCATCGTGAAGGCAGCGTCGCACTCAACAGCAGTACCAGATACGTAACCTTCCTCGAAGGCACCACCCAGGTTAGCATCGATGCGCAGCGGAGCAACCAGACAGATGTCATAGTCCTTAACAGGAATGATATTCCAGTCATTCAGCGTAGCCCAGATACCCATGTGGATCTTCTTGTCGTGCGTACGCTTCGGAGTGAGGTTATCAGCCTCGTACTCGTCAGACAGCGGGTTGATCAGAGCCTGGTTAGCTGCATTGTGGTGGTCTGCGTACAGATTTGCAGCCTTATGCTCGATATTACCACACCATGCTACGTGTGAATAATCCCAAACGAGCTGCAGAGCCTGAGCATTGTTAGCAACCTTCTTGAAGCGATAAGCGCCATAGTTGTTCCAGTACAAATCAGAAGTGAAGCTGTAGTCACCACGATAGCCGAGCAGCGGACTGTTGGTATCGGTGAAGTCAGGAGCATAACCAGCAAACTGAGTATAAGTCTTGTTGCCGTTAATCTCACCTGCGAACTTATCTTTACCACTCTTGGCGAACTGCATATCCCAAGTGCCACAAGTGCCATAGATACCCTTCACGATGAAGGTCGGAGTCAGGGCACCGTCGATAGTCTTCTCCTCATAGGTGAAGGCGTTCATCAGGTTGTTGTAGTATACACAGTAGTCAATGCCAGGAGCAACAGTGTTGTTCATCTTGTTGTAGGTCTCAAGGCTACCACCATAAGGACGAACCTGACCAGCAGCAATCTGGTTGTAGAGAGCACTGTTGAACTGTACGGGCAGTACATCGTGCAGCTCATACTTGGTGAACCAGTAGTTGTCATAGTAACCATTGATCTCGGGCAGAGCAGGCAGAGTGATAGTCCAGTTGTACTTCATGATCAGGTCAGGATACAGAATCGTATTGAATGACTTGAAGGTAACAGTGCAAGTGAAGGTCTTGCTCTGACTCGGATAGATGCGAGCAATCTCCTGAGGCTCTAACTGCCAAGTAGCGATGAGAGCGTCACCCTGCTCGTTAGTGGTCTGAGCAACAACGGGCTTAGCAGGTGTTGAAGTAGCAGCCAGCAGAGCGGGAGTTGTGTAATTCGGGCTCATGGTAACATCGCTATACTGGATATTTGCCTGAGGATAGATAGCCTCGAAGGTAGCCTGAGACAGACCGAGGTCAGCAGCCTTAGCATAAACCTGAGTGATGAACCAATCCCATGTAATACCCTTAGCAACGTTAGTCTCACAGGGCTTCAATTCAGTGGTCTCATTGTACGGATCAAGTGTGACAGGATCAAGCTTCTTCTCAACCCACTTAATCTTGCAGTAACGCTGGTCAACAATCTTATTGCGAACAGTATCAACGAGTTCGATACGGATGATGGGTTCCTTACCTACGCAAGCCTTGTTGTCAGTAACACCGTTAGGCAGCTTAGAGGTAACGATACCAGTGACGGGATCAACAACAGCAAAGGTCTGCTGGTCGGTCACGTGATCAACATCGTTGTACTTAGCGGTCGGAACATAGAAACGGAAGGTCAGACCGTAGGTCTTCAGCTCGTCCTTAGTAATCTGGTTGTCAGTCTTAGCCTCCTTGTCGTAGCAACCGGTAACAAGCTCGTACAGGTTGTACTCCTTGTTATAAAGCACCTCGTCATAGACCATCTGATTAGCGTCAATCAAAGACTTCCAAACAACTGCAGAGTCAGAGTAGTGGTGGATGGGGCTGTTGTTACCATCAAAATCCTTCAGAGTAGCCTTCAGTTTCTGAGTCCAAGGCAGATTAGCGATGCGGGGCCAGATAGTGGTCTCAACCAGACGAGAGTTCTCAGAAATCACGTCAGCAGCCTCCTGACCAGTAGCAGCATCAGCCTTACGGGGAACGTTCAGAGCAACAATCCAAATCTTGTTGCCAAGATCCTTACCATTCTTGTCCTTATCCAGACGATTGGTGGTATTCTTCTTCAGATTAACAGTCATCAGACCATTCTTGAATTCCTTCACACCATTGAAGAGAACGGGGCACCAGTCAGAGACGGCACGGGTGGTCTCACGAGCCTCGGCAATAGCAGCCAGATACTCGATGTTATCCTCGTCGAGAGACTCACGCTTTACAGTAGAGGGGTTCAGACGATAGGTAGCAGTAGCGGTACCATTGTCAACGAGAACCTCAGAACCCTTGTAGCTCAGACCGCTGGTTCCAGGCTCAACCTCCTTATAGCGCAGTGACTTGAACTCGATAGCCTCGATACCATTAACATAGAGGTCGGGAACGAGAGAAATGCTGGTCAGAATCTTGTTAACCAGAACGTTCAGAATGTTGATCTCTCCAGACAGCTTAGAAATATCCTGGCTGAAACCATTCATCTTCTTCTCAAGCTCTGCCTTGTCAGCAGCATAGTCAGCCTTGAAGTCACTCAGCTCTTGAGCCAAATCGCTAATCTTCTTGCTGAGCTTAGCATCCAAGTCACTGATCTGCTTCGGATAGTTAGCAGCAATGACCTCCTTCTGCCAGTCCTGCAGAGCGTTAAGTTGGCCCGGATAGTCAGCAGCGTCGATAACTTTCTTCCACTCCTGCAGAGCTGTAATCTGCAACTGGAGGTTTTCGTCAGCAGCCTTGCGAGCAGCTTCCTCGTCGCCAATCAGCTTCTTCAGCGGCTCCAGCTCGCCAGTCAGGGCAGCATAAGTGACGAAGCCATCCATCTCGCTCTTCTTGGCATAATCGTCAAGATCGCTCTTCTTAGCGTAGTCGTCAAGATCGCTCTTCTTAGCATAGTTGGCAAGAGCGTCATTAACAGCCTTCAACTGAGTCTCCAGAGCAGACACTCTACCAACAAGGTCATTCACTGTAGAAGCGTCAGCCTTGCTGTTGATTGCAGTCTGCAACTCACTCTTAGCGCTGTTCAGGTCAGCTGTAAGTTTGCTCTGAAGAGCGTCAAGATCAGCCTTCAGAGACGACCGAAGACCATCAATCTCCGTCTGGAGATGATTGATGTCATCGTCGTAATCCTTACAAGACGTGAACACACTCGTAGAAGCAAACAATGCAGCTACGAGCAGAGAACCAAAAAACTTTGTTTTGTTCATACGTTTGTTAAAAATTAATTAATAATAAAAATGAAATTTATTCTCTATTCTCTCATGCTTTTTAGACGTATCTCCCCTATGGAGCCACGTTTTTGGGTGCAAATATAGGCATTAATTCGCGAACCTGCAAGGATTTTTGCACATTTTTTTTAAAAAGTGCTGAAAAAAATACCTTTTATCAGTGTTTAATAGCCAATTTATAGTGTTTTATGCCTGATTTTTGTTTTTTTAAGAACCTGTGCCATTTTTTTTATTTTCTGCCACACCTTATATTATATAAAGGAAGGCTGTCAGGTGTACTGTCTATGTCGTATTTTACGACCTTCCGACAGGCGCATCGTTTGGTTAATTAAAGGCGGAGCTTGAAGCCCCGCCTTGTACCCAGACCCGGGCTCGAACCGGGATGGGTTGCCCCACTGGTGTTTGAGACCAGCGCGTCTACCGATTCCGCCATCTGGGCTTTTGCGGGTGCAAAGATACATAAAAAATACAAATAACGAATTATAAAATATGAATTTTTTCAAAAAGTACGTGTTTTTTTTTGCTCGGACGGGATTTTTTCGTATCTTCGTAGCAGATTACAAGCATATAACTTACCATGAGAGAAATCAACGATCAAAACTACTGCATCATCCTGGCAGGCGGCAAGGGCCGCCGACTCTGGCCGTGCAGCCGCCGGCAGTGTCCCAAACAGTTTGTAGACTTCTTCGGCGTTGGCCGCACACAGCTGCAACAAACCTTCGACCGTTTCGCACGGATACTCCCCAAGGAAAACATCTTTATCTGCACCAACCGCGAATATGCCCCGTTAGTACGTGAACAGTTAGGCGACCTCCATGAGGAAAACCTGATGGTGGAACCCGTTAACCGAGGTACGGCACCCAGCGTGGCATGGGCCAACATGCGGGTTTGCCGCCGCAACATCAAAGCCAATGTAATCATCACGCCATCGGACCTGTTTGTGTTAGACGAAAACGCATTCTATCAGAACATAGAAGAGGCGTTCTGGTTTGTGGAGATGAATGACAACCTGTTGACGCTGGGCGTAAAACCCACACGACCAGAGCCTGGCTACGGATACATCCAAAAGGGGGACCTCATCATGCCTAAACGGGCAAAAGTCCCCAAGATCAGTAAGGTCCAGTCGTTTGTGGAGAAACCTGAGCGTGAGTTCGCTCAGATGTTCATGGACTCGGGCGAGTTTCTGTGGAACACTGGCATTCTCCTCTCCAGAGCAGGCTACCTCAGCGACTGCTTCAGGAAACTCTTCCCCGACGTGCTGGAGCCCTTCGACAACCACCTGGCCAAGTACACCATCGAACAGGAGATGGCGTTTGTCAACGAGCACTACCCCTCCTACCCCAACCTAAGCATCGACCAGGGCGTGCTGGAACGTTGCGAAGACGTGTGTGTAATGAAATGCGACTTCGGCTGGGCAGACCTTGGAACGTGGCACGCCATCTATGAATGCAAGAGCAAGGCGGAAGACGACAACGTGATTATTGACTCGGAGGTGATGATAGAAGACTCGCACAACAACGTCATCAAGTTGCCAAAGGGGCGGTTAGGCGTCATCAACGGTCTGGACGGCTACATCGTGGCTGAGCACGGCAACGTGCTGCTCATCTGCAAGAAGGGTGACTCGTCGGCCATGGTACGGAAATACGTCAGCGAGGTACAGATGCAATACGGCGACGACTACATCTGATGCTGCACAGACGGCAGGACTATATCCTGACCCTCAGCTGTACGAGCAGTTCCGGCAGTGAGGAGCAATCTACCTGCTGCAGGCCCGAGGAAATGACGGCACGGTCGAAATAATCAGTGACGGAAAACTTGGCAGCAAGGAGGAAGCGGTGCAGACTGGCTTGCGCCATGAGAGCATAGCGGATGCCGTGGCCATAGTAGGAAGGAAAGGAGAAATCATATTGTACGGAACGTTCGTACACGAACAGGCGGCTGTCATAGTCGTCGGTACGAAACCAACCCAGGGAGGCATTGAGCGTCAGCCAGCGATGCCTCCATTTCGTTTGTCCGCTGAGCATGACACCTCGGCTGGGACTGGCAGAGGCGGCATCGCCACCAGCGCGAGCAGGCAGATAGACGGCATCGGCCTGGCCAGAGAGGGAGAGCGACTGAGAGGGGGCATGGTCGGCACGTAGCCGGAAGCGGTGTTCATAGCGGTTTTGCAGCAATGTCTTGCTTTGGTTGTCGCGCTGCCGAAGATGAAAGCGATAAAGTCCCTCCACATTCCACCTATTATTATATACGCGCACACGCGCAAGTGCATCGAAGGCTTCGCTAGAAGCACTGATCAGATAGCGTTTCCACGGAAAAAAAGCATAGTCGGCATAGCCTTGGACTATGACGCCACGGGAAGGACGCCACGTGATGCCGCCATAGAGTCCGTGTTCATTCTGGACGGACGATCCTTCGCTGAAACTGCACGCATGGAAGGCCGTATAGCGACGGTCATAATAGCGATGCAGGGCCATGAGGCTCAGCTGGTCAGTAGCGCGATAGCTCAGCACATGGAGGGCTGCCAAAGCGCCATCGGCATTGACGGCGGTCTCACCAGAAAAAGAAAGGCGGGCATTGGTGTAGCCATAGTCGGCGCTGGCATTGAAGAAGGAAGCGCCCTCAAGGGCATAGCGGCGGTAAGGGGCGTTCTCCTTCAAGGGGCGGAGGGGGCGATTGAAATGGGTATAGACGGCATTGACATTCAGGAAGGACTGCCCTTTGCGCGAACTGGGACGGAAAGAAAGGCGGACACCGAGGTCGGAAACCAGGGTATTGTTCTTCTTGGACAGTTCTGTGGGCGTGCGGTGGTAGCCGTCGGTGACGACGGTACGCACCGTGCCGTCATCGTTGAGGGTGGCATCCAACGGACGGCAGGAAGCAAAAGCGGTGACTTTCCAATGGTCGGCAAGGCGTACCGTGGCTGCTGCTCCCTGCAGATAGTTGGCAGCAGAACGGGAAGCATAGGCGGTCAGCACATGGGCACTACGTCCCAACGACTGGAGCGCCGCCAACTTTCCCAAATAAAAACCGGTATTCATTACCAGTCCCATGCCGCACTGCACACGATACATGCCGACATTGAGTTCCTCCAAGCGGCCCATGCCACGCAACTGGAAATAATAGGAGTAATGGTCATAGCCCCAACGGTTGGCATTGGCCAGGAAAGGTTCGCCGGCATCCTGTGCTGCCGTCAAGCCGAACTTGACACGGTCGCGGTAGGTAAACTGATAGCGGAAATCGTGGCGCCAAGGATAGCCTAAATAACCATTACGGTCGCCCTTGCGCTCATACAGTGGCACCTTGACCGTAGCCATCAATGTATGTACACCACCCTTCTGCACTTCAGAAAGCGTGGGCCAGACACGCTTCGGAGGTGCGTCGCCGACATAGACGAAGTATGCTAATAGTCTGCGGGTGTCACGGTCGAGGCTTGTCACCATCTGCAACTCGCTGAGTGTGCGCACGGGCGCATAGCGATCGCGATAGGCAATGATGCCTTCCACCTGCTGGGCCGTCAAGAAGGGCAGCTGTTCGAGTTCGTCACGGGTCAGCTGGTTGAGGTTGAGCTTGTTGTCTGCTATATCGGCCAGCAGTTCAAGCGTCTCTTCCCCATAGCCGTCCTCCATTTCCTCGACGTCCATCCACAGGCGCAACGCCTCCTGCCAGTCTACGGGCGAAGGAGCTGCGGCAAAACCACAACAGGCATAGGCAATGGAAAAGAAAAAGAAAAACAGGAATGGGCGTTTCATAACTGTCCCGCCTCGACCAACAAGACAACGCGTTCCGTCAGGCGGTCGATACCCTCAGGGTCGTACTCCTTCTTGAGCGAAGCACCGAAGACCCAGGCAAAGGCCTGATAGAAACCGGCACGGACAGGACCGAGGAAAGCCTGAATCAGTTCATAACTGGACGAGTGGCTTTCACGGTAGATTAATTTGATGAGCAACTTACCCTGTGAGTAGGTCAGCTTCTTCATCCGAGGCTTGTATTGGTTCATGATGCTCTGCTCCACGCGCTTCATGTGCTCCTCCTTGGCTTTCTTGTTGGGCAGCGTTTCCAAGTATTCAGCTGTTTCCATCATAATGGCGTTGGCTTCCTTGGCAATGGGCAGTACCGTCTTGACATTCTTGACCAGGCGCATATAGGCTGCGGCCTGCTTCTTGCTGCTGAAAACGACTGGAGGATAGACATAGACATTGTTCATCTCCATGTACTGGATGCTGTCGCCGTCCTCAAACACCTTGCCCACCTTCACGGTAGGGACAAACGTAGGACTGTCCATATCCACCTCGTGCCGCTGCGCCCAACAGCCTGCGGAACAAAGCAACAGTACTGCCAACAACACCCTGCGCATGCCTATTCTGAGAAGATGAGTTGGACAAGGGTCTGGCCGACAGCCTGCAGGGTGTTGCGGTCAATATGCTGCATGTCGTCATTGACAGTATGCCACGTAGGACCGAAACTGCTCTGCTCACAGTCGGGATAATAGGGAATAATGTCGATACACGGGATATGCGCCACCTCGTTGACGGGAACATGGTCGTCAGTGATATGACCACCGTCCTTGGTCGGGAAGAAACTGCCATAGCCCGCGGCGGCAGCAGCCTGCCAGACCTTCTCCACCACACTGCGGGCATACTGCAGGGAGAACTGTTCGCGATAGAAGTGCGCCCCCTGACCACCGACCATATCTAATAAGATACCGTACTGGTAGTTGGACGTAGGATGCGCTGCCCAATACTGCGCCCCTAAAGCCCAGGAATCAGAATCAGCCTCAGGCAGCCACTGCGGAACGCCCCAGTCTTCGGCATCGAAACAGATAAAGTCGACCGCCACACGGGCTGAGTCGTTCTGCTGTAGCAGGCGAGCCAGTTCCAGCATCACGGCAACGCCGGAGGCGCCGTCGTTAGCTGCCATAACGGGTTTATGCCAGTTGGCAGAGTCGGGGTCGTTGTCAGCCCACGGGCGACTGTCCCAATGGGCGCAGACCATGATACGGGGCTTGTCAGCGGAAGACTGACTGTCCGGTGCTGTAGCAATAATGTTGGTGGCATGAAGGACGGTGCCGTCATAGCCTTTGAGGTCGGCCTGCTGACGGGTAACGCCATAACCGTATTGCGTAAACTGCCGTTCAATCCAGTCAGCACAACGGTCATGGGCCTCACTATTCATCGTACGGGGACCAAAGTTGCACTGGGCTGCACAGAAGGCGTATGCAGAATCTGCATTAAACGCAATGGAAACCACCGGCATGCTTTCCTGCCGGCTCTTCTTGGACGTGCTGCACGATGCCGCAAGGCATACGCACAAAAGAAATAATATCGCGTTTCTCATTGTTCTCTCACTCTTTGTACCTGTCCCATCACGCGGAGGAAATTACCGCCCCAGATTTTCTGGATGTCGCGCTCACTGTAGTGACGCGCCAGCAACTGACGGGTGAAATTAATCATCTCGGAAGCGTCGGCAAAGCCGCGAACGCCACCATCACCATCGAAGTCGGTACCAATGCCGACATGGTCGATGCCCATGACCTGAATGGCATGGTCCAGATGGCGCAGGGCATCCTGCACAGTGGCCTCACCCTCCTTCACCAAAAAGCCCGGATACATCGTCACCTGCATCACACCACCTTTGGCTGCCAATGCCCGCATCTGGTCATCGGTCAGGTTGCGGGGATGGTCGCAAAGGGCACGACAGCTGGAATGGCTGCAGACAATAGGCTGCTGACTGATGTCCAAGGCATCATAGAAGCTCTTCTCGGCGGCATGACTCAGGTCCACCATGATACCCAAGCGGTTCATCTCGCGAACCACCTGCCGACCAAACTGGCTCAACCCGTGATGGGTGTTGCACCCACGGGCAGAATCGCAAATGTCATTGTCGCCATTGTGGCACAACGTCATATAGACGATGCCGCGCTGTACAAAGTGGTGGAGATTCTGAAGCTGTCCGTTGAGCGCCAAGCCGTTTTCTATGCCTAACATGATGCTATGGCGCCCCTGACGCTTATCGGCATACAAGTCGGCAGGCGTACGGGCAATGCTGAGATAACGGCTGTTCTTGGACACCAGTTCCTCAATCTTGTCAAAAATCAGGTCAGCATACTCGATAGGGCCAGCCACGTCGAAAGCAACCTTCGACGAGAAGGTCTCGCCAATCTTGGGCTGCGGAAGATAAGCCACCATGATGGTAGCATCCTGATGCCCCTCAGCCATCTTGTGCAAGTCGACAAGGATGCGCTTGTCGCGGCTGCCGAAATCCACACCCTGCGGGAAGAACATCGGCGTATCGCAATGGGTATCGAGGGTGAGCACACGGCGATGCAGGTCACAGGCTTCCCGATAGTGGGCTGACTGACGTACCAGCCACTGGAAAAGCGGCAAGCCGTCTTCCAGACACTCAGGATGCCACTGTACGCCGAGGATGCTCTTAAACTCACAACTCTCAATGGCCTCAATGACACCGTCAGCAGACGTCGCCGTCACCCGGAAGCGCTTTCCCGGGTCACTGACTGCCTGATGATGGAAGGAATTGACATACAACGTTGAACGTTTGGCGTTGAACGTAGTGTACTCCTTGGCGGTCTGATAGACATCATAGAGGATGGAGCCGGTCTCTATCGTCACGCTATGCGTCGGCTCAGAACGGTCAGCATCCTGCGAATGCTTCACGGCGGCAGCCGATTCTTCACGCTTCACTCTAAACTTTTCACTTCCTATGTCCTGAGCCACCTTGCCGTCCAAGGCCATCGCCAGCGTCTGGATGCCACGGCAGATGCCTAACATGGGAATCTGGCGATTATAGGCCAACTGCGTAATCAGCAGTTCGGGCAGGTCACGCTCGCTGTTGATGCCGCCCAAGCGGGGTGAGGGTTCTTCGCCGGCATAGAGGGGATTATAGTCGGCACCGCCGCTCAGCAGCAAACCGTCGATGTGCTCCAAGGTGTTGATGATGGCATCGGTATCACTCAACGGCGGAATGATAACAGGCACACCTCCGGCACGCAGCACTGACTTGTAATAGCCCTCTGCCAGTTTACAGGTCTGCTCACCGTAGTTGCCCGTGATACCTATCACCGGCTGACGACCAGCCTCAGGAAAAGCGGCGTACGCCTTCGCAAGATGCGACTGCCAGTTGAAACGGTCTGCCATGGACTTATGCTTCGATGGTTACGGGAATCTCGCGCTTGATGCTCTGTTCCAGTGAAATCAGCGTCTCGGTGGCCACCACGCCAGGAATATCCTGCAGACGGCCATTGAGCAGATGCATCAGCTGTTCGTTGTCACGTGCATACAGCTTCACCAACATGGTATAAGGGCCTGTAGTGAAATGACATTCCACAACCTCGGGAATATGCTGCAGACACTCTACGACTTCCTTGTACATGGAACCGCGCTCCAGCGTGATGCCGACATAGGTACAGGTGGAATAGCCAAGGCTCTTGGGGTTGACATCGAAGCCACTGCCCATGATGACACCACCTTCTATCAGATGCTGCACACGCTGATGAATAGCAGCACGGGAGACGTTACACTCTGCCGCAACATCCTTGAAAGGAATACGTGCGTTATGTGACAGAATACTTAAAATCTTTTTGTCGAGATTGTCAATCTTATCCATTCGTTTATTTTGCTAATTGGGGTTACTATATTACAAAAAGTAAGCAAAAGTACACATTTTTATTGAAACATGCAATATTTTACATGTAAAAATACTAAAAAAGACTCACTTTGTTGACTTACAGCTTTCGGATTAGCGTCAGACCGTCACGTAGAGGAAGTATCACACGCTCGACACGGGTGTCGTGCAGCACATAGTCGTTGAAGGTCTCGATACCTTGCGTCTGGGCATCACGACCGTAGGAAACATCCACGACATGACCATCCCACAGCGTATTGTCAGCCAGGATAAAACCTCCCGGGTGCAGCAGGGATAGCACCATCTCGTAAGTCTCCCGATAGGTACGCTTGTCGCCGTCAATAAATGCCATGTCGAAAAGCAAGCCTAACTTTGGAGCCTCGACAAGGGCGTCGCCAATGATAAAACGGATGCGGTCGGCAACAGGCGACTGCTCTATCCACGGACGGGTGAAGTCTTCCTGTTCATCGTTAATCTCGAAGGTGTACACCATACCGCCTGCCTCTAACCCTTCTGCCATACAAATAGCCGAATAGCCGCTGAACGTACCGACTTCCAGAATGTTTCGGGGACGAATCATGCGTACCAGCATCTTCAACAGACGACCTTGCAGATGACCAGAGGCCATGCGCCCATGAAGCATGTGAATATTCGTAGCCCGCCAGAGCCGGTAAAGATAGTCCGGCTCCGGGTCAATATGCTGGAGGATATACTCGTCGATGGTCAATGGTCAATGTTCAATGGTCAATGACACCAACGCCTCTACTGCCAAGCGGTAGGAATCGAGTCCAAAGCCACAAATAACACCCTTACATGCCGAAGAGATGAAAGAATGGTGACGAAATGCCTCGCGCTGATGAACATTCGAGATGTGAACCTCAATAACCGGGCACTTCAGCGAGCGGATACAGTCGTGCAGGGCTACGGAAGTGTGGGTGTAGGCACCGGCATTGAGCACAATACCGTCACAACTGAATCCAACCTCCTGCATCTTGTTAATCAACTCACCCTCGATATTGCTCTGATAATAGGCTATCTCGACATCTGGATAGCGGGCCTGAAGCTGCGGCAGATACTGGTCAAAAGAAGAAGAACCGTAAATGCCTGGTTCCCGGGTACCCAGGAGATTCAAATTAGGACCATTGATGATCTGGATTTTCATATTTCAAGGAAATTTATTATTTTTGCAGGCAAAATTAATAAATAAAATGGAAACAGGCAAAAAAACACCGACAAATATTGTGAGGGCCTACCACCGTTACCTGAAACTGCAACGGGGTTACTCTGCCAACACGTTGGATGCCTACGAGCGTGACCTGCTGAAACTGCTCAACTATCTGGAACAGGAAGAAAAGCATGTGCTCGACGTGGAACTGCCCGACTTGCAGCATTTTGCCGCCTCCCTGCACGACATCGGCATCAACGCACGCTCACAGTGCCGCATCCTCAGCGGCATACGGTCTTTTTACCATTTCCTGCAATTAGACGGCTATCGCGACGACGACCCGACAGAACTGTTGGAGTCGCCCGTTCTGGGACAGCACCTGCCCGAAGTGCTGTCAACCGACGAAGTGGACATCCTGGAAAACAGTATCGACCTCAGCAAATGGGAAGGCCAGCGCAACCGCGCCATCATCGAAGTGCTGTTCTCCTGTGGCATGCGCGTCAGTGAGCTGGTGAATCTGAAGCTCTCGAACCTGTTCCTCAACGAACAGTATGTCCGCATCTTCGGGAAAGGGGCTAAGGAACGATTGGTACCTATCTCTTCCAAAGCCATCAAGGAACTGAAGAACTGGTTCATCGACCGCAACCTCATGAACATCAAGCCGGGCGAAGAGGACTACGTCTTCCTGAACCGTCGCGGTGCTCACCTGACACGTACCATGATACTCATCATGATCAAGCGACAGGCCTCAGAGGCAGGCATCACCAAGACCATTTCGCCGCATACGCTCCGCCACTCGTTTGCCACGGCCCTGTTGGAGGGGGGCGCAGACTTGCGCGCCATCCAAGCCATGCTGGGACATGAATCCATCAGTACGACGGAGATTTACACCCATATCGACATGACTACACTACGCCAACAGATACTGGAGCACCATCCGCGAAACATGAAAAAACAATGAGGGTGTGTCAATTGACACACCCTCAAATGATTATCTGACCATGATTTTCTTGACCTCGGTCTTGCCGTTCGAATAAGTAGTCCTGACAATGTTCAGGCCCTTACCCATTTCGGGCAGTTCAGCACCATTGGCATTGAAGTACTGGCGGTTCACCACCTCAACCTCGGCGCTTGCCGTGCTGATACCGGTGGTCTGCCCGTCATTGTCATCCATGAACTCGCTGTCCATGCGACCGTTGCTGGTGGCAGAAATGCTCAGCGTGGCTCCGGCATACGTCGACACTTCGGTCTGCACGTTACCGACGGCCATCGGCGTGTAACTATAATAGCTGTAGGGGTTGAAGTAACTCTCGGAACCACTGCGCTTCTGCTGGTCGCTGGCACCCGAACATCCGGTAACAGTGATGTTGTAGTCGGTGTAGCCGCTGCTGGTGGCACAGCTCTTCCACGGAGTCTTCTGGGCCTTCGAGCTGGTGAAGGCGGTCTTCTCGACATAGACATTGCTCTTGTAGCCCGTACCGATGCAGTAACTGGTCACAGAACTGGAGTAGAGGCAGTTGACGATGTGGATCTTTCCGAAGCGGACACGAGGCATACGCTCACGGCAGCCCTCGTCCCACCAGCAGTTGGCAAACGTTGTGCGAAGCTTGCCGCTATCCTTCGAGGCGTTCTTGTCGCTGCCGCCCCACAGGTCGCTGAAGCGGTGGTCGTTGCTGCCGCCAGAGCCTCCTGACCACGGACTGATGAGGTAGCGGAAGCGGCACCAGGTGACGCTGATGTTGTCGGAACCGTTGTTGCAGTCGAAGTTGCCATCGACACCGTCCTGGAAGTCGCAATGGTCGACCCACAGGTACTGGCAGTTGGTGACGGTGAGGTTGTCCTTGCCGTCAACATCGTAGGCACCGGCACCCTTGAAAGTGAGGTTGCGCAGAATGATGTTCGAGCAGTTCTTCAGGTAAAGGATGCCCGTCTTATCGACATCAGAGGTATGGGTGGAGTTGACCAATGCAGAACCGGGAAGTCCGAGGACGGTCTTGTTCTTAGCATTCTGGACAGTCAGCTGACCAGTGAAGGTCAGGGTGCCCTTGACATAGATGGTCTTCTGGTCGGTGCCCGACATAGCGCTGACGAGGTCGGCGGCACTGGTCACAGTGACCGCGTTCTTGCCGTTACCGCCCGTGATGCTGCCACCCACGGTGCCCCAGCCCACGGGTGCGTTCTTGTCGTAGCTGCTCATGCCGGAGACATTGGAAGAACTGGAAGAGCTGGAACTGCTGGAGATGCTGCTGACGGTGACGCTCTTCGACGAGCCGAAGCCGCCCATCGGGTTCGAGGCACGCACGCTGTAGGTACCCGTGGCAGTAATATTATAAGAGGTGGTACCACTGCCGACGATAGCCACGAACGAACCGTCCTTGAAAATGGCATACGAACTGGCACCGCTGACCTTCGACCACGTGATGGTGTTGCCGCTCTGCGACACGCTACTCATCGACAGTTGGGCGCAGTCCTCATTGGGTGTCCACGAGGTGAACACCTTGCTCAGGGCATAGCCCTTGGCCTCAGAGTCGCTGAGGATGGTCTCTTTCTTGCTCGTGGTGCCGTTGTAAGTGAAGCTGACGACGTTGCTTGACGGTGACACGGTGGAACCGCTGGAATTCTTCGAGTTGTACTCCACGAACTTGTCGGCCAGAACGTTCATACCGGCAGCGGTAAAGCGGGTGGAGATAATCTTGGTGGGAGCCGACATCACAGTATTGATATAGGCCAAACGCGGCGTACCGCCCCAGGCACGGCCTAGACTGTAGCTGGCAGCCTTGTTGCTGATGGTACAGTTGTTAAACACATAGCCCCATGTTGACTGTGTGTAGGGAGCAGCGATGACACAGCTGCCCGAGCCGCTTGACGTGCGAGGCTCGACAGTCAGCGTACACTTGTTGAAGAAGGCGTCACCGCCACCGCAGATGAAGTCAACGGTGCCGTGGATGTCGCAGTCTTCGAAATAGAACTTGCCGCTGCTGTTGTTGCTATAGTAGGTATCCTGATACGACATCAGCTTGACGTTCTTGCAGATGGTGCCTGTGCCCTTGTCCTGCAGCGTCACGGCACGGCCTGCCGAACCGGCGTTGTAGTAGTCGAGGGCGTTCTGAATGGTCAGGTCCTGGAAATAGTTGTTGGAACCCTTGTTGAGCAGTGTGGCAGTGGTCGAGATGCCTTCGTTGGCCACGGCAGGTGCATTCTTGATGATGGTCTTCTCCATGCTTTGGCCAATGATGCTGATGTTGCTGCCGGTGATGGCGGTCAGACAGGTGGTGCCCAAGTTGTAGGTGCCGTCGGGCAAGAAGATGTACTTGCGGCCTGACGACGTGCTGCTGTTGGCCTTGCTCAAAGCTGAGAGGAAACCGCTGGCGGAACCTGCACTGACAATGTAGTAGTCTTGGCTCACTGCGCTGAAGTTGCCGCTGGCCGTGGTGCTGTTGTCGGTACTGCCAGTAGAACTGGAAGAGGAAGAGGAAGAGGAACTGGACGAGCTCGACGTGCTGGAGCCGCTGCCGCTATAGGCGTTGAGCACGGCCTTGATGCTGTACAGGTAGCTCGTGGCTGAAGCGTAGATAATGACATAGCCCTGACTCACCTCGCTGCTAGTAGCGGTATGAGTGGTAACATCGGCTGTGGCTGCAGTGCCACCCACAGCATAGTTGTGATAGCCGGGATAACTGGTAATGGTGACCACGTCGCTGGTGCTCGTCACGGGGACGCGCAGCGTGGTCTTGGCATTCAACTGGGCATCACTGGTGCGCTGTGCAAACTTACCGTACTGGCCGATGCAGTAAATGGTGACGTCGCTGATGGTCGAGGGAATGTGTCCTTGCTTGCCCTCGATGGTGAGCCCCGAGAGGGTGGACGGGTTTACGTTCTGGAAGTCCCACAGGGCAGTAACACTGGTGTTCACTTTCTGCACGACCTTGACGCTGTACAAGTAGCAATTGCCAAACGAGGCAATCTCCACATAACCCTTCGACACCTCACTGGACGTGGCGGTGTGGGTGGTAGTGTTACTCGTGGCCTGCGTACCGTTAATCTTGAAATTGTAGTAGCCAGGATAGCTGACCACGGTGACAACGTCGCTGGTACTCTTGACGGGAATACGCATGTAGGTGTTGGCATTCAACTGGGCATCGCTGGAGCGGACGGCAAACTTGCCGCTCTTGGCAATGACGAACATGTTGATACTGGAATTGGTGGATGCCACATGATCCTGGGCACCTTCAATCTTCAGTCCGGCGAGACTCGACGGATTTTGGTTCTGGAAGTCCCACAACGCGGTAATGGTTGTGGCGGCGTTGACCGATGTAAGGCCAGACAGTATGCAGGCCATCAGGCACAGCAAGACTTTTAAGTTAAGGTTTTGTTTCATAAAATTAAGTAAGATTTATAGATAGTTTATTGATAGATTTATTATTTACTCCGCTCTCAGCAGATATAAGTTTTTAAGTAGTTTGTTTTGCAACCTTAGAAGCTGCGGGGTTCTCACGAATCCACTGCAAAGATACGCGCTTATCCATCGACTATGCAAATAAAATCGATAAAAACTTCACGTAAACGTTTGCACATTTTACCTCGTTCCGTCTTATCGCCCAACTTTCCACACATATCGGACAAAGGCAAAAAAAATGGCACCCACGGTGCCACTTTTTTAGTATTCATCCTCGTTGAAGCGTCGAGAGGATTTCCTCAGTGGCTGACAGTCAATGTATTACAAAACACAGGATCAGAAACACAATATTATGTTTGGCCGTGAATTTCCGCAAAAGTCCGATGACGGCTACAGCTCCACAGTAGGTAAATGTCTCGTTTTATCTCCATCTCATAATGAATTTATGGCATATGTGCCAGTTATTTACTGCAAAGGTATGCCATTGTTTTAATATGAAGGCATCAGAAACAACTCCGTCCTTGCCCTTGAGAAAGGAGTAGAGATTAGCAAGACAAACAGACTTCTCGGCCACACCTCTACGGCAGTGACCGAGAAAGTCTATGCGGAGTTCTTGCCAGATACACTTGGTGAAGTAGTGGACGGACTTGACTTCAAGTTCTAAACATCAGTTGTTCAGACAATGCCTTTAATCATCCGTATAACATTCGTGCGCAACGCGCGTACCTTATCCCTTCGCCGTAGTCTTTTAAGCACATCTTCCATCGAGTAAGCCTCACAATAGGGTTTCACGTCATCGTAACGCCGGTTGATTCTGATGAACAGCCGACAAACATTAATGAAACACTTTCCGATTTGCTGTCTGGTAGTCTCTCCTTCCGGGTTGACAAGCCTGCATGAATTGCAATGCGTCAGCGGAGAGCCAGCCAGTTGATATACCAGCCACTTCTCCCCTTGCTCGTCCAACATTCTGACATCCTGACAGTGCTCCCACCACTCAATGTACACCCCAAGTGTGGGATGCCGGAAGCCTGACACGCCGAAACATGACAGAATGTTCTCAAATGGCACGGGACAAAGAAACATCCGGCTGTCGTTGAGTATGTCATCGCTGTGTTCAAACAAGTAGTGTGCATTCATCAGGAAGAGCTGTACCTCCGGCCTGTCTCCCTGACGAATGTGCTTCTTTTTCTTCCTGTGGTTCTCTCTGCCAAGTTGGAAATACACACCAGTCAAATCTATTTGCATAGAGTTGTCTATGCTTTTAGCATCCTCGCTGTCTTCTTTCTCAAAGCATTTCAGCTGGGTCCCATTCAGCAAAGTAATTATCTTGCTCATAGTAGTGAAAGACGGTTCGTCATATTTGATAGATCTCTGGATCATCTCCGTAGCAAGCTCTTCTGTCCTCAAGATAGCCCTTCCACATCTTCTCATATTTCTGGACGACATTCTTGGGGATAGTAAAGTGCGGCTTAAATAGTGAGAGGGCATCCACGTGCATGTGCCACTGATAGCCTGGGCCGTCAATGACGATATAAGTGTCATCGGAGATGTCGCCACGATATGGTTTCCCATGCTCAATAGTCTTTTGGATATAGAACTCCCTTTCCCGTGGAGGAGCGAGAACCCAGACCAAAGATGCAGTATCACCACTATATAGTTCAGCGAGGTCTCCGAACTTGAACCTTACTTCATCTTCGCCTCTTCCCTCAAACCCGTCTTCATGCCAGTAGGTAGGGAAAGTCCGCTTGTCAATCATTCGACCATGCTCGTCATAAAGCCAGCAGGCCATATAGTCGTTTCTGTTATATTCAACATCCAGAACCCGTTCGTAAACGTAGAAGCAATAGATGTCCTTAAGCCTGTCCGATTCTGAATGAAGTACGTCCTTCATTATTTTCTCTGCCGAATCTTTGCTTGCACAAAACGCCAGACTGCTGTGATCCACGCAATACTCCGGATATCTACGAGGATGCTTAACTGTGCATACCTCCAGTTCAAACACTCTTCCCTTGTTGTCCAAATCTGTTTGTTCAACAGGTTTTCCATCATCGTTATTCCTTCCAATAATCATACATTTTCCTCCACAATTATTATAATTTTTGAGTTCATTGTCTTTTTTCTCTCTATATTGTGTTGCAAAGATAATGTGTTTTTATTGAGCAGCATAAAAAATCATCTCGAATGGTACGAAACCCCGTGCTGCTGGTAAGAACCAAAGTCTCTATTTGTTCTGAATGCTTAGATTTTGAATTTAGTAGATGTTCGGTTTCGTACCGTGAAGTAGCTGTTTGGTAATGTTTTTTCGATAAAGGACACAAGTTTTCAAAACTATTCACTACCTTTGCAATCTAAAATCGAAGATAACATGAAGATACAATATGCCTCTGACCTTCACTTGGAGTTTGCCGACAGCTGGCGATTCCTACGCGAGAACCCGCTGCAAGTCTGCGGTGACATTCTCATTCTTGCCGGCGACATCGGCTATCTTGGCGACCAGAACTACCAGAACCATCCGTTCTGGAACTGGGCTTCAGAGAACTACCGACAAGTGCTGGTGGTTCCCGGCAACCATGAGTTCTACAAGTTTTATGACTTGCAGATGATGACGGATGGACTTGAAGGGGAAATCCGCACGAATGTTCACTATTATTATAATAATGTGGTGAACATTGACGACACGGACTTCATCCTTTCAACTTTATGGTCATCTGTTGAAGATGCAGATGCCCCGTATACAGAGCAATGCGTAACAGACTTCCGGCGCATTATGTATGGCGACAGGATATTGACATATCACGACTTCAACCAAGAGCACAAAAGATGTCTCCAGTTCATACAACGGGCTGTGGAAGGAAGTACTGCAAAACACAAGATTATTGTCACCCACCATGTTCCCTCTTTCCAACTTTGCGCACCCGAGTTTGCCGGAAGCAGACTGAACGGTGCCTTCACTGTCGAGCTTGAAGACTTCATCAAGAACAGCGGAGCAGACTACTGGATATACGGACACTCTCACAGGAACATCTACAAAAGGATAGGAATGACCCAGTGCGTCAGCAATCAACTTGGTTATGTGTTTGCAGGAGAACACGGGTCTTTCCGCCCTGACAGGATTATCACGTTATAGAGCGATGAAGAATGAGATTGGATACGTAGTATTATTTGCTCGACAATATCTCCCTGCGTAAGTCTATGTAGAACCTGTGGACGGAGTCATACTCAGGCCCCAGGCTATAGTAAAATCTCTGTCCGTCAGAGTACATGTCTTTCCTGACGTATACTTCAGTGCAAGCAGTGTCTACTGCAAGATAGATATAGTAGGTGGCACCTTCATCAAGCTCGTCTTCAACTCCGACCCTTACGTCATAGTACTCCTTGAAACGCAGACGCTCGAGCATCTCCTTGAACTGTTCCCGTTTCTTCAGGAGCTTATGACTCTTTTTCTTCCTTCCCTCGATGAGATGGTCTATAGTTGCCAGCATGTCGGACTTCAGATAGTCCGATCGACACAGCTCGACACTTACGACCTTGTCTTCAGGGTACAGTTCGGTCGTCGCTGCCATTGCGAGGTATAGAAATCTCCCTTCATTGTTCACTCCGTGGTGGTCCTCTTTGCGGACATACAAGTTCGGTGCCGTAAACAAGATGTCATCCTCATGGTTCCTCTCATCGTCCGTCAGCTCATCTTCAGGCACCCTTCGGAGAACTTCCGATGCATCTACGACGCAACGGAAGCCTACGTTTGGAATGAAGATAAAGTATGCTTCACAGTCGCCGATGACGCTTTTTATCTTCGCTACATACTCAGAGGGCTTCACATCCTCACTCTTCATGCCACAGTCAACCATCCAACTGAAATGGACCTCTGGCTGGTTAGTCATCACTGCGACAAAGTCACCTTTCTTGTATTTCATTTTGCTTTCTTATTTGAGATTTCATTATATAGTTCATTCCCAAGACGAAGTGCCGATTCGTATTTTGGGCCAAGACCATACAGGAACTTCATCCTTTCGTCAATACCTTTGGTGATGATGACTTCCTTCAAATCCTTGTCTATGGCCATAAGACAATACACGGTGGAACCATTATCTTTTTTGTCTTTGATCCCGATGCTGACCCAGTGGTACTCATCGAAGCTAAGTTCTTTCATCATCTTCCGATGGTGATCCCTTTTCTTGCGAATCCCTGCCATGAATTCCTTATCATCACAGCGAATATTGTCTATGCACCAGCTAATGCTCGAAATGAATCCGGACGCAAAACTGCCCGGTTTGACAAAGGATGCCGAAACGATCCTGTCATCAGGGCAGTTATGTACCATTGCCTTTAGCGCCAGCATTATGCACCTGGATTCAAGCCAACTTCCCTGCACAGTCTCATTGTTCTTATACACGTTTGTGAAATTATTCTTCTCCATATCCACGAGTTGTTGATTTACGATGCAAAGGTAACACCATTCTTGTTATCCACAAAGATAATTAGTAGTGTTGTTACGAAACATGGGCGGTGTAGTATGAAACTACACTATGAATTCTATCATATTCGCGGCTGACTTCATATGTCATCAATTTTCTCGCTTCCTCAGGCGGAGTCCACCAGACCTGTCAATACCGATGCCTGTCGAATCTTCAAAAAGATAGGCAATTCTTACAGGCTTACATGGGCTGCTAATTTGATAGATTATATCAATTCGTAACAGCTAATAGGGTATTCGTACCACAGAAACACAATTCTTTCGCATTATCATTATAAATGTGTACTTTTGCAGAAAAAAAAGAAAACGTTATGAATAAAAAAGCAAAAATGATTATCCGCAATACTCCCCAAACCTAAATCTTAAACTTTTAAAAATACAAAATAATAGCGTCTTTTACTCGTTATTTGAATAGAAGACGCTATGAAATAGCGATTTTTAGTAGTCGCTCGGCTGAATTTAGAAGTATTAGCGACGCATTTTATTTTAGACGTATTGGGTGTCAGCCTACCCATATCAGTGTTCATAGCACTGGTGGAAATCATCAGATTCGTTAGAAACTGAGCAGTTATTAAGATGAAGAGCGAATTGATTTTGACGAGTCGTTCGCTTTTTTTCTTTTAGTTAAGTTCGATGATTGCTCTTTTGACGATTTTTGCCACATCCTACATTATTGATTCATAAAGAGTCTTTTTCAACAAATACTGAATAGTTTCATGCATATTTCTGAAATTTATTGCTTCATACACATGAATAATATAGTTGTTATTATCGTCAATTTCAACTTTATATTCAAAATACCAATCAACTTTAGTCCCTCTTCGTTTCCAAGTTGCTTCTTTATAACCCTTTATTTTATGCTTCTACAAAATTGGAACTTTACCATTGTCTTTTATACTTTGAATAGCATCACATACTTCGTCTATATTCTTCTCCATTTGTTCTTTGGAATATGTATGCTTATATTTCTTTCGTACATTATGATAAAATGTCGAAATTGACTATAACGCCTTTTTATTAACAACAACTTTCATAATTTTGAATAAAAATCATCATTTTCTTTTTTGAGAATTGCTCTCATTTCTTCTACTGTAACCCACTCACTACGAGGAGCTAATTTTGGCAACTTAACATTAGCATATTTTTCGTTAAGTTCTTTGCGTTCTACTTCTGTCGTATGATTATTCATTGTATATGTTTATATTTAAAATTTAATTTCTACAAATGTAGTCATTTTATCTGAACTGACAATGCATCTGCTTTATTTATTCGGTTATTTTAGGTGTTCTGACATTCTGCCTCACATTTTTTAGGAATCGTTTCTCTATTTATCTCATTTTCTGTATGTTCTGTGTTCGAAGCCGTTCTGGTATGAGACAGTGGCGAACATCAATCTGTCGAAGAGGTCGCAGTGTCTTCTGTTGAATTTGTAGCAGAATTCATTGAGATAGTTCTGTAAGAACTCTGGCTTGACACTATGATAGATGTCAAGTAACTGACGCTTTGCATTGCTGATCATAATGTGAACCCAAGGCAGTACTTTGCTGATGTCTTTCGGCTGAATGACTTGTGCTGTGTGTTCTTTCACCAAGTTCTTAAAGTTAACGTATGACGTTGAATCATCTGTTGTCAGCGAGGCATCGCTGTCGATGTTCTCTGTCACCTCTACGTCAATCGTCTGTGCTCTGAGATTAGGTATGACTATCATCTTGATATGACCTACAGACTTTTTGATAGTCTTCTTCGAATCTTCTGCTGGCTCACTCTCAGTCATAACGAGCACTTTCGTCTTTGCCTGACTGCCGCGCCCCTTCTTCAACGGCTCCTCACCGTTGTACTGTGTAGAGAAGAAACCCTCGTCGAGTTCTATGCTGCCGAGCAACTTATATTCACTGTCTCTTCTACCCATTGCGTTGCGCAGTTTGTGCATCAACTCCCAGATTGGCTGGTAACGTTTGTGACCTAACTGACGCTGCAACTCAGCAGCAGAGAACGTCTTCTTTGTGGCAGTCAGAAGATGAATAGCGATGAACCAGTAGAGCATCGGCAACTTCGTGCCGTGCATAATCGTGCCAGAAGTCAAAGTTGTTCTGTGACCGCAGTTCTTGCACTCCCACTCGCTTCTGTTCTTCTTCCAGTAGTGATGAACGCAACCGCACTTCGGGCAGACGATACCTTTCTGCTCTCTGTATGACTTGAAGTATGCTCTGCAACTCTCTTCGTCTTTGAACCGTTTCGTGAACTCTAATATAATCATATTCTTCTGTCTTTATTATTATACCGCGAAGGTACGAAGAATTTTCGAGACAGAAGAATATTTTCACGTCACTGGTACGAACAGCTCAGTATCTGGTATGAAACGCTTGGGGAGTATTGCGGATAATCATTAAAAGCAATACCTGTTCGTTTGTACGAAGGAACTATCGACGATAGAGGATATATGTCTAAGGACGAAGCTCTTAGATACGTCAAGGACTTGTTCAATAGAGAAGCAGACAAAATAGATCAACAGTATAACGATTCTAACAATGACAGCCAAAAGGGTGGCACACTTAGAAGAGTCAATCGTGAGTGGTTAACCTCTCATGGTTTCTCACCATTAGAAGAAGTCAGAAAACGAATAGAAGGAAAGAATTATCCTATCAATAAGCAATAGTATGAGCAGAAGTTTTATAAGAGACAAGTATATTTAATATGCAATTCGCAAGGACAAGCATCCAAACAGGAAAGAAAAGCATAGGAATATCACAACAGGGAAATTCCTTGAGATATTGTGTCCTGGGGCATGGGGTTATAGGATGACTGGAAGTACTCAGGGGCATCAAAGACACCCTGATCGTCGTCACATCCCAAGCGGATTAGTGCGAGCACGATTAAAGAGAGAGACGAACAAAGAAATCGAGTTTTCTTTGCCCGTAGAATAGCATAATTTGGAAAGTGAAAGAAACAAAGGATACTGAGCGTAACCCCAAACCTTTAATCTTCCAAGAAATGCTTGTCGTTTCAGCCGTTTTACTCATCGTGACAATCTATTCAGTTCAACATCAATCTGCTCCCTTACTTCTTTTTTCACCTTGGCACGGACAATGCCACTGACTCTCCGATGTCCGCCTTTGGGGATGCTGTGACCACCATAAGACGTTGATTCCTGAAGCCACACAACAAGTCCCCAGTCACAATGCGTTGTAATATATCGGGATGGAAAGTTCTTAGGAACTTCATCCAATCGATGCGGATTCCTGCCTTTAGCTGCATATACTTTCTGCATCAACTTGTTTTGCAACTTACTTCTGCTCATGTTCGTAATAAATTACCTTCTCTTTGTTTGATCCTTGACGATATATTTGGCTGGAGAATAGTTCTCAACCACATACAAATCAACTCTGCTATGGCTTGCAGCAACTTTCTCTATTATAGCCTTTACTTCTACCCAGTTCAAGCCCCCAAGCCTAGCACCAATCTTTGGCATGGCAATCGACTGCACGCCACTCTTCTCTGCAAGTCGCATCATTTTCTCCATGGAAGTTTCGATATACTCCAACTTTGCTAAATAACCGGCAATACAGTAATGCTGCTGTGTCGCCAGATTGTAGACATGACCATTACCATGGTAGTAGTCATACACATCCCCAGGGCGAAAAGTCTTATTTAAGCACATATGCCTATAGTTCTCATACATTCGGGGGAACTTCTTCCTGAATTGTACTGCTATACCGCTTCCCATAGACCCTGCACAGTTACATCCATGTGCGAAATTAGTAACTCCTTCTATCGAGAATATATCTCCGTCTTTTATATAGTGTATCATATTGAATAGCTGTTATATGCAAACATTTACAATTCATCTTTGGCTACACGATTAGACATGTTGTTCCTGTTCCATTCACGCCTTATCGCTTCTTTATTTGTGGTATCAGTATCGTAGGCCTTTTCATTTAGCCAATTCTTTATGACATGGTACAATTCGTTCAACCCCCGCCATGAAGTGTGACCGGATACCGAGCGCCAGATATGCAGACTCTCGATATTCCTAATCTTGACTTCAATGTCTATCTTATAGGAGCTTACGCCTTTTTCTTTCGTCTGACCTTTACAGACATGGAAATGCGGCTCCACCATGTAGTTATTTACTTCCTCATTAGTTTCATTATATACCCAGATCTCAACGTCACCTAAAGAATCTTCGGGCGGGTTCATCCTGGCTCTGTCAGGATAGTAGTGGCCTGTCTCACTATCGATTTTGATGCCATGGATTATCTCGTATTCACTTCGTTTTATCTTCATAAGTCGTGTATATTTTCATTGTGTTCAGATCCTTGACTATAATACCAGTTGGATGCAGTGTCTTTGACAACATCTCTGCCAACTTTAATAGTCTTTTAGTAGTCATACCATTAACTACAATGGTCAACGAGTCCTTATTGTATAGTTCACCACTGCTTCCCACATACTGTCCCCTGAAAGCATTGCCAATAGAATATGCGATAGGTGGTATTATATGTTGTAAGTAGTCACATACAAGGGAATCTGCTACCGTATCTGTGCTGAAGACTATTATTCCGCCTAGATATTCTCTCTTGTTATTATGTGCCATACAAATCGATTGGTCTATCTCAAAGGCCTCCTTGTTTTTCATGCATTCATGTAAGAAACCGCCCCTTTGAATACCAATACCATTAGGCATACTCTTCCCGTCAGGAGAGAAGTATTTAATCTCTTTGAAATGGACCTTGCCAAACATCTTTCTTAATAGCATCAGCATATTCTTCTATCGTCTTTTACACAATGTGCCAATTCGTCCCTTACCTCCATGAGCGCAAAACCAAGATAATTGGTGCCTTTCCAATTATGTGGATTGTCGACACCTTCATCCCGTTCGCTCATGCCGATGCCCCATATCGTATCGCAAGGACTCGCTTCCACCAGCACTTTATTGCCAGTAGCTATTAGGAAATGGAGCATCTCCTTATTTTGCGAGAACTTTTGAAGGTTACCCTTTATTACGACTTCGCTTGCAACTGTATTCCAGACATCTGCCTTGAAGTTTCTCACTTCACGACCAAGTGTCTTAATCTCCCTTGGAGAAGATGACAACATAATCTTGTCAAATGTCTCGTAATCTTCAAAGACCTTGGCCTTCTCAGCCATCATATACTGTTCGGCACAGTTGTACACGACTCCGTCAACTTCAAAGGATGCAGGATACCATTGGCTGAAGCATGCCTTCGTCATGCGGTCTGGCTTACCGTGATGTCCCCAGAAGAAGAGGAAATCAAGATGCTCCCCTCTGTCGAAACGGTTGAGAATAGTGTTAACGTCGTATTTCATTGCCTATTTGTTTTTAATATTTCCATTCTTGCATGCAAAGGTACTGCTATTATCAGAATCACCAATATTATTGCTGGCAATAGGTATGAACATAGCTTCTTTTGGTAAGAACTAATGCTGTCGCCTTTTTCGCTTAGTCATCATTACAGATAGCGAATGAACCATGTTGGTAACTTAATTCATGCGATTCATACCATATATAATGGAAAAGGAGTGTTTCTTTTCTTTTTATTCTACCTTTGTGGTCAGAATTTGAAAAAGTAAAATGTTTAAAGACACATTGTACTTCAGCAAGAGCGAACGTCTGTTCTTCACTGCAGACACACACTGGGGGCATAGAAACATCATCAAGTATTGCCAGCGTCCTTTTTCCTGCATAGAGGAAATGGACGATGCACTGATCGCCAATTGGAACAGGGTCGTCGGTAAAGATGACATCATCTTCCATTTGGGCGACTTTGCCATGGGAGGTTCTGCCGAATGGAGCAGGCTCCTCCAAGAACTGAACGGCAGAATCTATCTCATACTGGGCAACCATGACATGAAGACCATAGGTGCCGGCTTCTCAAGGTTAGAAGGTGTCGCCATGCAGATGCTCATCAATGTTAAAGGTCAGAGAATCTACCTGAACCACTATCCTTTCCTATGCTACGGTGGGGCATATCGAAACACATGGCAGCTTTATGGTCATGTACACACCTGCACTGCCAACAGTGGTCTTGATGCCCCAAGGTTGAAGATGCTGATGCCGATGCAGTATGACGTGGGGGTAGACAATAACAACTACACCCCTGTCTCATACGAGCAAATAAGACGAATCATCCAAATGCAAGTACTTCAGGCTAATGATAAGGCTAATATATAAGGCTAATGATTTGACTTGATACTGCAAAAAAATCAAGATTCATAATGAGAAATCCAAGAAATGTTGTACCTTTGCACCCGATTTAGATAGTTGAACCCTTTAATCATCAGAGAAAGGGCCGCACGAATGAGTATAAAGTAGGATATTACCCCCAAAGAGCATTGGTGACTTCAACCGATTGGTTGCGGCATAATATAGTTGTAACTATGCCAAGCTCACGTTTCCATCACATTATTAACATTGCAGGCATTTGAGCCTGTATTGTAACATATACTCATTATGGGCATAATAAAACCAAAAGAATTAAGCAAACTTGGCTATACCGACAATGTAGCCAGAAGCCTGGCGATAGAGTTGGTTGCCAAGCATTGCAAGCATCACACTCAAGAAGAGACCTTCAATATCTTACAAGATGTTCATCTGCATCCTGAGCAATACAAAAACGATGAAGTCTGGGGAAGGCTTGCAGAAGTGCTGTCCCCTTCAAAAGCTGTTCAGAACAATTACGATATAAGGGAGAGTCCTATACCATATTATATATATGGCAGGGAGAATATTGACAAGCTGGCGACAGGCCAGATGGGCATGGCCATGAGACTTCCTGTCTCTGTGGCAGGTGCACTCATGCCAGACGGGTGTGCCGGATATGGACTTCCTATTGGCGGCGTCCTCGCTACTACTGATGATGTGGTGATTCCATACGCAGTAGGTAAGGACATCGGATGCAGGATGAGCCTGACTGTCCTTGATGCGGAAGCAGACTATCTCACCAAGCATCACGACAGGGCTGTTGAAGCACTGATAAACAATACCGCTTTCGGGCTTGATGGAGTCCTGCCCTTCAAACAGTATCATCCTTTGTTCGACAAGAGCGAGTTCAGGGAGATTCCCATACTGAAGAGACTGCGCGAAAAGGCCGTGCATCAGCTGGGGAGCTGCGGGAAGGGGAATCACTTCGTTGATATCTGCGAAGTTGAATTGGATGCCGACAATGTCCTGAAGTTGCCGGAAGGCAGATACATCGGAATCCTGAGCCATTCCGGAAGCAGAGGATTCGGTGCAGCAATAGCAGACCATTACACTTCAATCGCCAAAGAGACTTGTCGGCTTCCACGTCAGGCAGGGCCTTTCGCATGGCTTGGCTTGAACAGTGAAGCCGGCCAGGAATACTGGAAGTGCATGGAGATTGCAGGAGAATATTCGGCAGTCAACCATGAGTGCATCCATTTCAATGTGGCAAGAGCCTTACGTTTGAAGCCATTGGCCAATGTCAGTAATCATCATAACTTCGCATGGTGCGAAACACTTCTGGATGGCAGTAGAGTCATTATCCATCGCAAGGGGGCGACTCCCGCCCATCAAGGAGAACTCGGTATCATCCCTGGAAGCATGGCCACACCCGGCTATATTGTCTCTGGAAAAGGTTGCTTGAAATCTCTCTTCTCAGCATCGCACGGAGCCGGCAGGATAATGTCACGCCTTGATACAAAGAATAGCATTAGTCGCCATGCACTAAAGAAGTACCTTGCTGAGAAAGGCGTGACGCTTCTTGGCGGAACTACTGAGGAAGCACCGCAAGCCTACAAGGACATCAACGAAGTTATGAAGTCACAGAAAGAGTTAGTAAACATTGAAGGGAAAATCATCCCTCGTATCGTTAGAATGAGTGAAGAATAATATGGAGAAGAGTTATATTCAGATTACATCAGGTCGCGGACCTGTGGAGTGCTGCCGGGTGGTAGTGCTCATTACCAAAAAGATAGTAGAACAGATAAAAGGTCTGGGCTATGAAGTGAAAATAGTAGAGCATGAAGATGGGCCGGAAGACGGTTGTATGTTCTCAGCCACTCTTTCCGTTGAAGGTGAAAAGATCATGTCTTTGAAAGATGAATGGGAAGGCTCTGTCCTATGGGTTGCACAGAAGAACCCTTTCCGCCCCTGGCATCGAAGGAAGAACTGGTTTGTAGGAGTCCACTTCTTCAGCCCTCTTCAACCAGAGAACATTAACGAGCGGGATATCACTTACGAGACACTTCGCGCTTCTGGCCCTGGAGGACAGAATGTCAATAAGGTGGAGACTGCGGTAAGGGCCATTCACACGCCAACAGGCCTGACTGTGCTTGCTTCGGACATGCGCTCCCAGACTCAGAACAAGAAACTGGCCCGCGAGCGTCTCGTCATGAAACTCTCTGCCATGGAAGAAGCCAAGCAGATGCAGCATACACATGATGTCTGGATGAACCACAACACCTTGGAGCGCGGCAATCCTGTCAAGAAATTCAAAGGTGACTTGTAATGCAAAAGATAAGAGGAGGGCAACAAAACTTTGCAGTTAGCTAAAGGTCGTGCGAAATACGATGTGCCTATGTACACCATGCACCTTGCAAAAACTTGCACTGTGCGGACAGTTTATAACTGGTGCATACAAAAAGCGAAGTCTATAGCTCACACTGTCAAGCATGTCACCCTCCTTGTTTTTTACTCAATTAAGTCATTCGCGAAGTTCAACGATTGAATCTGCATGTCCAACAGACGGTACTGCTGAGAATACTTGTCCAACTTCTGGCGAAGTGGCTTGACATCGATTGTCGAGACCATCCGAATCTCATTCCGGCAGTATCGATTAGCTGAGCCAGAAGCGTGGTCAAAAGTATTACGCAATATACTGATGCGTTTGTTGAGGACATCTCGTTCAGCCAATAGCTTGGTCATTATTTTGCCATCTTCACTGACAATCTTCATGTTTGTGATATTGATACTGAAAATCAGTTGTTCCTGTTGTTTTAAGCAACGGTCTAACTCTGTCATCAACTCTTCAGGGTTTTCTGAAGGTTCCTCATCTTCTTGGATCCTTGCTACATTTTCCAGACGGTCCTTCAATCCGGAGATCCTTTTCTCTAAGTCCTTTCGAAGACTTAATGCTTCTGCTAATTTCATATTCTTCGTAATTATCTGTTAAACATTCAACTGTCACACTCAATTATCTACTGACGTTTCTTAGAATGAGGATCCCTGTCAAAAAACTCAAGGCCGAACCACTCGTTGAACAGCTTTTTCGGATCCACAAGGACTGAATCGCCTAATATTTCACCATACGCCTTCACGAATGCCTTACGTTCGTCCCTAAAAGACAAGTTCTCATTCTTTCCTATCTCTTCCTGATATAGAGAATACGATGCCCGTATCTCGCTCTCCATCTGATGAAGTCGCTGATAGTCCTGATAGCCATCAACAAGCAGTTTTTTGGGCTCACGGACCAACTCGTGTTTAGCTATGCTAAGGTCAAAGGGTGACGTCATGGTAACCCATGTCCAACAACATCTTTGACTTTCCAGGACACCCCTAAGTAGCGTCTCGTCTGGTGCAGTCGTTTCTATTTCCTGAGACAAGAATTCCTCTTCTTCAGTTGCTCTCAGGATGCCCCAACAGAGAACCTCTATGGTTGGGTCGTCAAACTCTTTGTATTGAAGTATTAGCTCGCATACATTTAGCAGTTCCTTTTCGTCCATACCAGTAATATCATATTTGTCATAGACTTCTGGGTCATAATCGCTAGTGATGTGGGGCATCAGGTTCACGAACGGTTCTTTACGTGCCATTTCAGACAGCGGCAGGTCCAGCCAAGCCAGTCTTTCTACCCAAGGCTCCGCAGCACAATACACGACAGTCCTTATTCCCAAGCTTATTCCACATTGACTTATATAGGCCTTCGTCAATAGGGACAGGGCGGTCATAACATCACATTGCTCACCCGGTTTTGCATACTTTTCTATTGCCTTCATCTCTTTACTTTATTCTTTATTTTTGATGCAAAATTAGTTGCTTTTTTCAAGACCGCCAAGCATAAAAGTTGAATAGGTACGAATTATCCGTTGCTTGGTATGAATTGACACCTCCCTTCGGATTCTTGTCCCCGATAAATGAGAATAAATAAATACGTGGCAAGTGATGTGGCAAATAACGTGGCAAAAGATGTGGCAAAAGAAATACTATATAGATTAATAGATTAATAGTTTTATTGTCTACGACAAAAAACAGTGTTCCGTGCAGGCGCCTCTCCTGAAGGAGGCGCACTGCACTCACATGTACCTCTGGACATCTTTAAAAAACTATTTCAGAAACTAATCGTATAATTAGAAAGAAATTTAATTTTTATATTTATCATGAAACTTTTAGAAGTTCTACCTACAGAGAAATTTGGAAACGTTGCATTAACGTCCAAAAGCAACAAGGCTATTCTCAAAGAGATAGCAGAAGAAATGGATAAACCAGAAGAACTGAATCCTCAATCCTTTTACTACAAGTGGATAAAGGGTGCAGACTCTGTTATCGAAACTCTATCAAGGTCGTTAGTGAGAGACTATCCTATAGAAAGGATTTGTGGTAACAAAACTGAGACCATATTCCTTTCTTCTTTAGGTCCGTTTAAACTGACAGACTATATTAAGACGAATTATAATACCTGTATAGACCTAACGAAAAATTTACTACTTGATTACAATATTAATATATATTATGATCTTTCCTATCATACAGTCGCTATGCTTGTAAACAAATATAAGCCCGAAAGTTTATACAAAGAACATATTATCTTTCTATGTATTAAAGTGATGTTCACATATTTTACTCTTTATAGAGGTAATAAGTTCCTTGTTAATCTCAAGGACTATTTCGAAGTAATAGGACGGATTCTTGGAATAGACATGGAAGTCTTTGATAATACTGCTAATAAGTTGGGCTTCAAACACTCCATTGTAGAAAGAGTTCATGTACCCATGAAAACACTAACAAGAGAACAGATATAGGAGTTTGTGGAAGAAGGGGATAGTCAGGCTACGATAAAGAAAAAGATAATGAAGTGGTGTCCCTGTGGAGAAAGAAAGGCCAGGGCTATTATGCAGAAATACGGAATGACAAATCAAAAATATACCAGGCGAGATTATCAACGCAACGAAGTGTCAGAAAACGAGGATGGCTCGCAAAGCCTAACGGATGAAAGGAGAACCTAAACTATCCTATATCTTGCTCCCCATACGTTTCACAAACGTCCGTATGTGAAATGTTTTTCGTACCTTTGTGATGTTAAAAACACCAAACATGAAGAAGGTAGTAGCATATTACAGGGTCTCCACGGACGATCAGCATCTTGGCATTTCCGCGCAGAAAGAAATTGTACGGAGATACTGCGAGTCCAACTCCGCACAAATCATTTCCGAATACGAAGAACATGAATCAGGAAAGCGTAACGACCGGCCACAACTTGCACTAGCATTGGCTGAGTCCATAAAGAGCAATGCCAGTCTTATCGTTGCCAAAATCGACCGCTTGACCCGCGTTGCATACTTCGGTCTTCAGCTCTGCGAAAAGTACAAGATAATCTTCTGCGACCACCCGGACATGGGGACACTCGAGCAGAGCATCTACTTCGGAATGGCCCAGCAAGAACGGGAATATATCAGTCAGCGTACTAAGGCCGCACTTTCCGCATTGAAGAAGCGAGGTGTAAGGCTTGGCGCTCCTAACGCCACCTTCACTTCAGCAATGCGAGAAAAGGCATTAGAAAAGCGGCGTCTCAAGACAATCTCCGATGAAGCCAACAAAAGAGCCTATGCGGTTGTCATTGTAATGTCCGGCAATTACAGTGAAAAAGCCCGTTACCTAAATAGCAACGGGTTCTTCACCACTAAAGGAGGTGTGTGGAGTGGCATTCAAGTGAAGAGACTCATTGACTCTTTCTCCCAGTTCTGTCCGATTTCAAAATCTTGCAGTTCTGGTAATAGTTCTCCCACCAGCCTGCGTCTTGGATATAATGTTTGATTTGATAGTCGAACCCTTCAAGCCGAAGTGGTAATTGTGTCTCTGTTCCAGCCAACATTCTCCTTATGCGGTCACCATTTTCCACACCTGTCTGGCTGACATCATACCAATAGAGCGCCTTTCGAAGATCTTTCTCGCACCCCCAGCCATTTTCATAGCACTCTCCAAGGGCATTCCCTGCATTACATGTCTCATGGAGTGCAGCTTTGCGAATCCACTTGAACGCCAAGTCCAAGTTAGGCGTAAGACCTTCGCACCCATCGCGATAGCATAGACCAAGTGCAAACTCACAGTCTCCAATTCCATCACTTGCCCCTAACTTATAATACTTCAGGGCTTTCTTGATGTCCACTTCACAGAAGAGATTCCCCAAGGTTGTATATGCCCACGGATGCCCATACTTGCCAGCTCTTTCAAACCATTTGACAGCTTCGTCCTTATCGCCTTCTTCCCATAATTTCTCTGCCTTCCTATAGGCTTCGTCTGTCCTGTTGACATTTGCTTCTTCCGGCTTTGCTTCAAAACAAACCTTATCAAAACAGGCTATTTTAGATGCTGATGTCTGTATCTCCTTGAGCATACCGATGAGAGCAGGATTTGCCGTACTTCCCTCATCTATCAAAGCGAGAAGCTGGCACATGGCTTTGACATCATACCAGTCGAAACCAAGAAGGTGTAGCCCCTGAGAGAAAGCTGTCTCGTTGTATAAGAGAACTTTCCTGCTGATTTCACGGACACAGTCGGAAAGAATGTACCTATCAATAATGTGTTTGTCGATGATTCTCTTTTCCATAATTGAAATTACTTTGTATTGAAACTCATTATTTTTACATCTTCACAATCCGGGTTCTTCGCTTGAATGGCAGTTACTATATTGTCGTAGTCAGCACTAGGAACTGTAAGTTTTGCGCAGAAGTCGATGAAAGGCCCCAGTTTGTATTTGCGGTCCGTATAGGAGAATTTCACATTATAAATTGTCATATAGCAAAAATAACAGATTTGATTTTCTTTTTCATTCCTCTGAGTAAACGATGTATACAAGCTTGTTACGTTAACGCATATATTTGTGTATTTTATGTTATTTATACTTTTCTGTAACTTGTTCCTACAGAAACTATTGAAAACTTACATACAATTTACATGAATGACATGTTTGAAATGCGTAGCACACTTACCTACGTTGAAACCCCATGTTAATCTGTAAACAGATCGAAAAACGCCCTGATTAGTTCAAAAATGAACTGGAGACAATAGATAAAGCCAACGCCTATTAGGCAACCGGCACCAAACCAAATAAGCAACGTAATCATAATAAAATACCTTTATCTGCATGGCTACTCTCTTCTTCCAGCATTTCGCCTGTCTCTGTTATACCAGCAATCGCAAGTACGATGCAAAGATACTCCTTTATTTCTGAACAGAAAAGGAAAAATAAAAGCGAGGTACGAACACCTCGCCTTTATGGTATGAACTATATCTTTAATTGCCCGTTAGGAAGTAGCAATGACGAATCACAATGCTTTCAAGGCTTGTCGTTTAGAATTCATCATCTACTTCAAGATGGCTTTTTTCCACAGCTTCATTAACCCTTCTCATTGCCCTCATTAATTGGTCACAACTTTCATTTAAACTATCTGTCATCGACAACTCTTTCGTGACATTCTCATGGTTGACAATCTTCAATAGCAGTGGATACAAAAAAACTCTCCGCCACCTTGCCAAAACAACGAAATTCTGTAATCTCACATAATTACATCCTTCAATCTTATTCTCCGCCATCTTTTTTAGCCCTATCCAGCACCCCTTGCTTGAAGGGACTAATGGATGTGTCTCTTCAAACTGTTCAAATTGTTTGATAAGTTCTTCACGTCTTACTATTTCATCTGCATCTCCAGCTTTGACACCATAGTTAATATGCTCTCTAAGCTTCATAGAGGCTGTCTGAGTGGGGTCTACCAATACTTGTACGCAGTCTGTCAATTGATTACAAAAGACACATGCTGTCGTAATACCAACGACAATGTCAGGATGAACCGTTGAGCAGACTGCTTCAACTTCTTTCATGGCTTCGTCAGGATTCATCGGCAGCTTTTTTTCGATGACAATCCACTCTCTTGCCTTAAGACAGGTATATGCCAAGGCATGTGGATATTCGTCGGTGTTGTCATACGAATAGTCTGGGAAGTACTCATGGAAGATTATTACTTTTTTCTTTATGGGTTCAGTGACCTCTACCGTGTCTTCTGGAGAGAATACAGGGCGGACGCCAAGTCCAAGAAACCTGTTCTTTGGATCTATACGACTGTATGTGCTCTCTGCTGGGTCATCATCTTCTACAAAGAACATAGACCATGCACGTTCTGTGTCGTCAGCATATATAGTAGATGTCCAGTAATGAGCTGCAAATCCGTCCTCCCTTATTTCATCCTCTTTGTAATAACCGACAACAGGCAGCACAATCTTATTGCCATTGCGTCCTGTTACAAGTATCGCCCTTCTCCGATTACCAAGAGAGCACCATGTCATCACACATTCATTGGCCAACTCCCTGAATTCGTCTAGTGAAGGCATGCGCCACCTCCCTCCCCAGTGTTGTCTGGCAATATCATATCGTAGGCTCAGGCTTGACTTCTCAAGTAAGTTTTCTTTTTCTGTCCGATACTTATAACGCGCCTTGCTATAAGTGTTATATTCTGACAAAGCTCCCCATGCGAAATACGGTTCCAGAAACAAGCCTCCCTCACCAACATTCATAGTTGCCCACATCGTACCGCTTGACAAGCCCAAGTCAACGTACATCCGTCCCTTTTCAAAGGTCATCTCATCATTCAACTGATTTCTGGGCACAGATAGTTTGCGCTTGTTTGCATAGACGATGACGACTTGTCTATCCTGTTTCTTGCCTATCAGCTTCACAAACTCTTTTGCTGCAGCCTTAGGTATCTTCAGCTCCACATCTTTATCTGTATGAAGAATCAGCAGTCCCTTTTTGGGATTCACATGCTGGATGTACTTCATATTAATAATGTATGAACGGCTAATCCTCTCCAGATGATGTTCCACCATTTTCCCCTTCTCTTCCATCTTGGTCCATAGCTGCCCTAACTGTATACGTATAGACTTGTAGACAGTATGATGAACCATATAAATGTCGCAGTAGTTCCCATCTGCAGAGACGAACAGAATCTCGTCTAAAGAGATGTAATACTCCTTCTGTGCATCAACTATGTGTAATTGTTCTTTTGTCATATCTGTATTACTTTTTTGCAAAGATACAAGTTTCTTTTGAAACTTGACAACTACTTAGATGTTATTGGTATGAATTAGGCTTATTTAGGTAAGAACTTTTATTTAGAAGAAAAAATGACCTAAATCAATGAGTAAAATCGAGCATCTGTCATTTCATTTAAGTTCGTTACTCTCATAAAGGCCAAGTGCTCCATCATGTCATCATCGTTCAGGTACGGCATCTCCTCATCCGTTATTACAAAGAATTCCTGACCATGCAGAGCTTGATTGTTCAAATCATAACCTTCTACAACGCCTATTCCACATCCTTCCCAAGACGGGTGGTGGCATATTTCATAGAGTTCTTCTTTGAGCTTACTCAGCCGGAACTTGAGTTCTTCAAGTTCTTGAAGATGATGCCTTAATTCCTGACCGTGTACAAACGATTCAGCAACGAAAGTTGTACCAGCAGCTTCTATAGGGCCAAGATAAGTTGTCTTAAACTGCTCTGCTGAACTGTCCGTCCAGTTGTCGTCAAGTATTTGGTTACATCGCTTGAATTCTTCTTGATTAGCCTTGATGGTATTGATGTCCTTGATGATCATATTTGTTGCTCCTTGTATTTTTCTAGAATGTGACATCGCTTTGTTAGCTGCTCACTTCCTTTCCCTGCCATATCCCGAATAACCAATGCGTATGCTGCGGTTCTTTGCTGAAGCCCAATAACCAGCGAATTTATCTTTGATATCTCATCGTTTATAGCAGCCACACAATTGCATATTTCATCCATTTTCGCTCTGGCATCATCGGCTGTACTCCCCAATAATACGCTATTGACAGTGGTTAGTCTATATCGCTCTACGATTTCTTCGTATTCCTTGGTAACATAAGACGATTCATTATAGCAGCTGTCTTGTATCGACTTTGCTTGATTGCCATCTTTCTGAATACTATCAAAAATCGTATCTGCCTTATGTTTCAACACTATACAACCTCCAAGTATCACATCCTTGAAGGTGTCAAGTCGAGCAGCATATTGATGGAGCAGTTCGATCTCCCTAACTTGTGCATCAGAAGCCATTATCTCATACTTTTATATTCTTCCGCAATCGTACACAGCCTGTCAAGATACACAGCATGCTCAATCATCTTCTGTGAAAGGACATCTACATTCTTGACTTCTTGTGTGAAATTTTCAGAGAACTTGTCATTCTTTTCATCATGCCACCCTTCGCTAACATGTCGTAAGTGCTGTTCTGCATTATGGAAGATTTGGCTCATCTGGGCACCCAAGTTCTTCAAATTACTGCTAAACTGACGAAGTTCGTCAATATTTCTGATTCCTACATCTTGTGCCATAATCCTATGCTTTATTTGTTATACTTGAAACCATTTCTTTATCTGGCATTACAAATGGGGAGAACAGGGTCCATTTGTCATCGCCATCAGCATAATATATTGCCCTTAATCTCTCAGGTTCACTGTTTAAAGTGTCCAGTCGGATGTCATCCGGAACACCAAGCTTCAGTGCTGCCTTCTCGTCTGAGCGTAACATTACGAGGTGGCGGAACTTCGTGAACACGAATTTACTCGTTACATAATCTTCGAACAACAAATTATCAGGCTTATCAACCTGGAGTATGGTGTGAACATGATAATCCGGCCCATTGTCTAAGATATAGTTTAAAGCATCCTTGTACGTTCCAACGATTGTATTCCCTGTTTGTTCGTGAGGTGTGAAGTTCATAGGGCCAAACATGTCAGTACTCTTTTGAGCGAATTCTAATTCTTTATCCAACTTGAGTTCACGAAAACGTTGCTGGCATAATATCAGAATCATTGACGGCTCAATGCTTCCGCTTATTATATCATCAGCGACTCGTTTTAGCAATGAACCGATTTCCCTTTTGCGCACCACGTTTATTAAGCCGGAATCTTCAAGTTGCTCAATTAAGTCTTGATATTCATCTTCTTCGTCATCTCTGAAGTTCAAGACATAAAACTTGTAGCCAACTCCCGCTTGAAGATTACTGACGACTAAAGAAAACAGCAAATCAATAGCCGTGCGAATGCTCTGACCTTTCTCGTCTATTCCTGTCAGCAGGACATTCTCGCTCATATCCTCTTTTAGCGTGATAGTAACAGGGGTTTGATCCAAGCTAATGCTCTTTCCTACGCATGCTTTAAGGTTTTCTTTTCGAACTTTCCCAACAGTTTCTATGACTTCATCATCGAAACAGAAACGCTGAGAGCCATTAAAATAGAACTGACCGTTTGACTGATGCCTCTCAGCTTTGGCGACAGCTGCTTTTATCTGTAATTCTGCATCTTCTTTAGTAAGATAAAAAGCATGAAATTGGGTATCTGGGAATATTCCCATTGTATTATGGTAGTACACATCGCCCACCCCCATTTTTCCTATGAGTCTACTACTATTCGGCCACATTTTCTCTGCATCAATAGACGCGCAAGTTAGTATATATCTGTCCGTAATGTTATTTAGGATTGTAGTCGGAATTTCTGCATTAGCCAAAGTTTGTGTAGCCATAATCAGATGTACTCCTTGGCTTCTTCCTTCAGTTGCCACTTTGGTAATGATATCTATCATTTCTGACCTCACCTTACGTTCATTTGTTGCATGTTGCTCAAAAAGAACATGGCATTCATCAATAACCACCCAAATTCTGGATAATCTTTCGTTGGGATGAGAAGCGTTATAGTCTTTTATGTCCTGTACTCCAGCCTCTCTCAGTGTTTTTCCTCGCTTTTGCATCTGCTCCCTTAGGTCTCGCAGGATTTCAAGTATCACCTGAATGTCGCTGTTGTCAACAAGTAATGCACGAACATGCTTCACATCTTTATATCGGTTGAACTCTACGCCGCCAAGTTTGCAATCGAGAAGATATAGTTGAAGGTCTTCAGGTGAATACCTTTTAATTGACTCAAGGATAATATCATGTAGTAATACAGACTTTCCGGAGCCTGATTGACCTATAATAAACCCATGCACATGACCATCCTGCCCAAGACAGAACTCCATCGTTTTTTTGTTAACAGGATTTCCTATAGGCACATTAATGCCCTTATCCACGATTGCATATTCTTCTGCTGTAGCGATGTCCTCTGTAGGATTCTCTTTTATGTCACTATTCAGATAGTCTGTATATGCTTTCAAGAGTCTGGTCTGGTCACATAGTTGATAAGTATGGCAAAGTGTATCGTCATAGTCTTCTTTCTTCGCTTTGTCAGAAGCATCTGGTTCTTGAAAGTATGAGTCTTTTAAAGTAAGGATGTCGAATGGCTCCTTCTCGTCAAAAGTCCTGCGTTGGTCGTTAAGTACGATGAAGTGTATGCCTGCCTGTTGCCCCTGTTCAATGAGAATGCGCATGTCATCCGTTAAGCCGTCGAATAGGTATGGATAGTCCAGCAATACAACTAATTCATATTTAGGGGTGCTGTCTGATTGCCTTCCTGATTTTAGAACGTTTCTAATACGTTCTAATAATGACGACAACAGTCCCTGAATCTCCTTTTTCTCAATAAAAACGCCACAAAGATCTGAAGGTAGGTCGCTTGACAAGAAAAACGATTTGTTCGACAAAGAAGGATTGACAAAATTCACATGTACAGCTCCTTTAGGCATAGACATTAAACAGCCCAAGACAATCTGGTTCATCATCTTAACAGCAAAAGTCTCTCCTTCTTGATCCTGATACGGTTTTAACAAGAAATGGGGGTTCTTTGTAAAATCCACGTATTTAGGATATTGAATCACACTCCGCTGGATAACCATTTCTGAATAGGTGCCTGGGTATATCAAGCCAAGTACATTCCGATTCTTGGCACATACTATAGCCCTTTCCAACAATATGGGTATCTCGGATTCCTCTATCTCATTCGCCTCGCTTAATGCTGGCAACAAATATGGTGCCATAATCGGATCCACATGCCGGAAATTCTTGGCTATTTCAGATACCTTTTGTTTTGCTTCCTCAATAGATGCTTCATAAGATTCTATTGTGTCAGCATCTATCTTCTTGATTCTATCTTCAAAGACAGATTTGAACATGTCAAAAAATGCGATTGTCTGCATATCTCAAATACTTGATGCTATTCTTTATGGACTTACCTTAACTTATCAAACATATCTCTTAACTTCTGGCTTTATATGCTTCAGAATCTTTGATTACTTGTTTTGAACTCTCAGCTAATTCCTCTTTCATCTTTTTGTCTGCCACCCTCTCTAAATATACAAGAGGTATAGAAACAGGTGAAGAAGTCAAATCAACATCTATCGGAGCCAACAATTCTGTATGGGCTTGAACTTCATCTTTTTCTGCAAGCATTACCTTGAATAACAGTTTTACGAAAAGATCCATGTGAAGACACCCGTCCTCATTCATGTTGGGAACAAAAGCCATAATTGCATTTATATTACCGGCTTTTGCTTGTCTATATTGCTCTTTAACATCTAATATATTCATGCCTTTATGTCTTCTAATTTTTCAATAGCATCCTCATCTCCTTGGGCTGCCGCTTTTTTATACCAAAAAATTGCTTTATCATTGTCCTGTTCAACACCTTCACCTTCCCAATAACAGTGTCCCAAGTAGTACTGAGCGAGAGCATTGCCCTGCTCTGCGGCTTTTGTAAACCAACAAAACGCTTGTTCGAAGTTCTCTATACTATCGTAAAAAAATACGCCCAATTTGTATTGTTCTTCAGCATCTCCTTCTTTGGCAGCTCTTAAGTTTATTTCTTTCGCATTAGAATCTCCTGATTCAGAACACCAATATATTGATTTCGTGATGTCTAAATTTACACGATCACCTTCACCATATAATTTTCCCAAACTATATTGAGCTTGTTTATTTCCTTGCTCTGCAGCCCTTGTATACAAATAGACAGCCTGCTCTATGTTATGTTCAACGCCAATTCCTTTGATATAACAGTCGGCTAAACTGCTTTGAGCAGGAGCATATCCTTGCTCTGCCGCTTTGATTATTAATTGTACGGCTTCTTTACGTTTTCCAATACACAAACGACCTGTAACAACTTCATATCTTTCACCTAACATAAATTGAGCAGGAGCATAGTTTTGTTCAGCAGCTTTAGTATACCAGAATGCAGTTTGTTTGCTGTCCTTTTTTATGCCATGACCTTCATAATAATAATCTCCAACTTTTAATTGTGCTGGTGCATATCCTTGCTCGGCAGCTTTTTTATACCAATACAATGCAAACTCATAATTGTTTCTTAAACGCTCACCAAACCTATCATACTTATACTCACTTAATTTCTCCCAAAAACCGCCTAGTTTTTCTTGCTCAAACACATTTCCTTGCTCCGCAGCGTCCAAATTTATGCTCTCATCACAGTATTTTAAATACCAAAAGGAAGCTTTTGTAATGTCCTGTGCTATACCTTTCCCTCCTTCATATATTCCTCCTAATTTTTTTTGTGCATCCTTATTTCCTTGTTCTGCCGCTTTAGTATACCAAAAGACTGCTTTCTCATAATTCTGGTTAACACCTTCCCCATTGAGATAGCAATCTCCCAGCTTGTGTTGTGCATCAGCGTCTCCTTGCCCTGCGGCCTTGGAATACCAATACATTGCCTGAGTATAGTCCTGCTTAACACCGATAGCATTGAAATAGAAAAACCCCAAATTGTATTGTGCATTAGCTTCACCTTGTTCTGATGCTTTAGTAAACCAATAAAAAGCCTGCTCGTTATTCTTTTCTACACCCTGACCAAAGTAAAAACAACAACCTAAATTGAATTGTGCTTCTGCGAGACCTTGTTCTGCAGCTTTGGCATACCAGGATACGGCTTGTTCATTGTTCTTCTCGACACCTTCGCTGAAGCCATATTTGTTACCTAAATGATACTGTGCAGCAGCATATCCTAATTCAGCCGCTTTAGTATACCAATATACAGCCTGCTTATAATCTTGCTTTACAATTATACCATTGTTGTAACAGTTTCCTAATTTGTCCTGTGCAGCAGCATCTTCTTGAGAAGCCCTTTCTACTATATCAAAAAAAATCATCTAACGACATACCATTATCTTCTTTCTTCGAATATTAGCTTGCCTACTTCCTTTCAAGCGTTTCGGTCACCTCTTTTTTTAAAGAACACAAGGGGAAAGCGATTCCTTAATACACTTTCTTCCCGTTTATGTCATGCTCGCGAACTTCAATGACATACTTAGGATTATAAGCGTTTGCTTCCCACATGCGGATAGCTTCGCTAACGCTACCAGCTTGATGCATACTCCAACATTCTCCATTTTGGGCCATGCCCTTTACATAATAATACATGACAAATAAGTTTTTTAATATGGCCTACTCCCTTTCAAGCGTTTCGGCTTCCTCTTCTTGGTGCAAAATTACTCAAGTCCCTTCATATTGCCAAACTAATGAACTGCAATGGTACGAGTGCTCCATTACATGGTATAAACCGTCTTTACGGAAAAACAGCTTCAAAGATTTCTGGAGTGTAGTTCTCTTTGGTGATTCTGATATTACCACCATTAAAGCACTTGTTAAACAACTCTTTCAATTCGTTTGTATTCCGTTTTGATGCCTCGCGCCATTTCCCCCAGTCTGCGTCAATCTTTTCTTGCCATAGTCCGAATCGGTAAATGGTGGGTTGCCAGTTGTCAACAAAATGGTGAACATATTTGTAGTTATCTTTCGCATACTTGTCAAAGACATGTAGAGTAATGGCGTTTGCCAAAGACTCCTCCATTGCTTTTGCCTCAAGGGTGTCCGGCCTGTTCTGATTGGGATCGCCTCCAATATAATTGTCCATTATAGCGTGGGCGATTTCGTGAACGAGAACTTTCGCCATCAAGATTTTGAATGGAATGTTTGAAGCCTCTGCTGACTTCATTATTAACTCAGGACAAAGACCAATATGTGGCCCTTTACACAGAAGTTTCTTCTCTTTGTCATATTTGTCATCTCTAGAATAATACCCCATAAATATTCCTTTCGGCATATAATCATCCTTGTCTTTTCCTTCTATGCTCTTCCACATCTCTTTATACGTTGGCATGTCTTCTTCTTTCAAGAGTAAGATGGGAATATGTGGAATAATCTTTTGAAAAGGCATCATCAGGAATATAGGATCTGTGGGAGTTGGCAATTGGGCTTCAGCTTCCGACAACCATGAGCCGACAATTTCATTCATATACCCTATGCACTCATGCTCAATATCAATACCTGAATTGATATTCCGTACCATAAGCCCTCCATATCGGTACATAAGATTCATGAAATTATCATCGGATTCTTCTTCCTTCATTTCAATACGGAAATCTTCAGATCCAAAAAAACACACTATTCCTCCTATAACTTTTGAGATAGTTCTTCTTTCGTTATCTGAAAATAGTCGTCTTCTGTCCGGAATCCAACAAATACCAACAGAAGTTCTTGCGTTATCCTCATTCGATACATGATACGCATTAACAAATCTGAGACCATTGAAAAAAGAGTCAAGTGATTTGACTTTATCAAGTTTCTTTTGGGGACAGAAGGATATAATTAAATCGCATTCTTCACGAGATACTGGGATAGATTCCAGCTCTTCTTTTTCATCATCAGTGGTTTGGGGTGCATCTTTAAAATAACTCATAATAGCTCTATTGTTTAATAATTCGTAAACTCCCTTTCAAGCGTTTCGGCTTCCTCTTTTTCTCATTCTTATTATTCAACCAAAATGTTTATCAACATACTTTTCTTCTTGAAATAAGGACAGAAAGAGTGGCTCCACCATTTTTTGTCATCAATTTCTTTCGTAAGAAATACAATAGCCCATCCTGAGCGATGCCCGCAGTTCCCGTCTCCGTTTCCCAGAATGTCCCGAATCAATCTGATTTGTTCATTGATGTTATAGGTTTTTACAAAATCCAACAAATCAGATATTACCAAAACTCCTCCATGTTTCCCTTTCGGTGCAGGAAAGGTTCTTGAAGATTCTTTCGTAATGTTGTTTGCTATTAATTCACAAAAATCCAAATCCATTGGCTTATACTTGTCTGTTGCAATCCTATTCGCCAAAGGCTTAATAACAAATTCCTTTATCTTTTCCACATTACCAGACAACACAAAAACTCTTGAATCTTCTGATGTGCGTTGATTACACTCCGTAATTTCTCTCTTGAGCTCGTCCACGCTATTACTTTTATCTTCTTCATCCATAGCTTCAGAAAGAATCTTTTCTGTCTCCAACTCAAGATTTGGAGTATAATAATTGAATTGCAATTCATTTAATATTGCATACATCGTACTCTCAAAATCCATTTTCATGTTACGTTTTAGGTGTCTTAGGTCCCCATCAGACGTTTATGTTGAAAAGCTACACTCGCCCTAAAGCTTATGCATGAAAAGCGTGGAACCCTACTGTTGCCTGTTCCACTTCCTGAGGTCTTCGAACTTACCCGATTCATCGAAACAAGCAACGAAGACCCCACGCCGTATGTATATAGTACGCCATTGCAAAAAAGCACAATAGCAGTAACTACTACACACCCATGAGCATCTACCGCTGCATGGTTTCTGGATGAATCTGAAGTGTTCGAAGTTTCAGGAAGGTCCAAAACCAAGCGTCAGCAAACGCTTTTACCAATATGTAGTCCCCACTTCCTGCCTCTGCCGGTAAAGCAGCGTTGGCGTGAGGCTTTGCATCATCACGTCTGAGGACGCAACTATGCATTGCAAATTTAGGCTTTTTGGGGCGTATCGCCAAACGATTCCTAATTTATTCCCTAAGATTTAATGATTATTGACGTTTGCACTACCCAGTCGCGGTTTATACCAGGGGCAGAGTTGTTCATACCAAACCATCCAGCCATTGCTATCGGTATTCAAAATCTACATATCTTTGCACAAACAAAACAGAGAAATATGAATACCATAGAGTTGATGAATGGAACACTATTAGAATGTTTCAAGAATGAGCAAGACCGGCATGAACAAGAAAGAGGGGACAAAGAAGAAAAAGTATTCTTGGACAACGCTTTCTTCTTTTTGGCTCACCGTGACAAAATCATGAAGGACAGCCGGATGTTCCTCACGCCCGTACCCATCCGTCATACAATATTCTTTTGGCGTGGCAATATTTGCCTTGGGGACTATCTGGAGTGGTGGCTCTCTTGTGAGTCCGCACGAAGGATGTCTGACGATAACAGGATGTTATTGGTTTACCTGCTGGCCGGAAGCCACTGCAGTGGTTCGAACAGATGCCATGAAGTGGACGAGTTCGGCACAACTGAAGGGATCCAGCTATCAAACTTTTCATCCGCAGCTGGACAGTTTATCCGCATAGCTGAACGCTACAAGAATTTCGTTGGTGTATATGAAGCATACTCCCTTGAAGAAGTGGTTGAGATTCTCAAAAGAGAGGAGGCAGAGGGCAGGACATTTCCCCAAGACTATGCCGCATTGTTTACAAAAACAAGACAATAACAGGTTAGAAATATGAATAGTAAAGAAATATATGAAGAGGATTTCATCTGCTGGGTCAGCGAAGACCCAGACGACTGGAATTCTTTTTCGGACTACGAGCGTAAGTTACGGCCACTTGTCCATGAATACAATGAAGAAGCCTGTTGCCTGTGTGAGCCGCTACTTGGAATAATTTGTAACGATCCGCTGAATACAATAGTATCTCTTTCAGAGTTGCACACCGATAAGATGGACAACCCTGGGTTGCGGAAGCGTCTTGAAGAAATTAGGCTGTGGGCCAAACTCAGAATGGAGAGCTGTCATCCGGATAACTTGGACGGAGACTGCTATGGCAATGCTGCTTATCAAAAAGGCATGTCATACTGGAAGGCACAGGAGTATGAGGAAGCCATTTCGTGTTTCATGGAAGCTGCTCTCGATGACAATGAAAAGGCATACTTCATGTTGGGGCATGTATTTGAAAATGGTTTCGTGGGAATGAAAAAGGACCTGGAGCGTATAGTTGGCTACTACCAGCAAGGGGTGGAAAACGAAGTGCCATTCTGCGAATGGAGGTTAGGAAGGCTCTATCTCCACGGGTTAATAGGGCCATCGGACAGAAAGCAAGCCTTTTACCTTATCCACAAGGCGGCACTGCATGGAAGCGGCGCTGCAGCAAAGGAACTGCCTGATTTATATAGAAAAGGCGTTGGCTGTGAAGCCAGTCCCGCCAAAGCAGACTATTGGAAACATGTGGGCAAAGTGCTTTCAGGAAATGAGGACAACAACCTGTGGATGAGCCGTTGCGTAGAAACAGGTTTGCTGGAACTATACTTGACTGCCGGCCAGATACATTTTATGGCTATGAACGACAGCGAATATTGGTGGGATGAGTGTCTAAATCAATGGAGAACAAGAATCAAGCCTACAGAAGAACAGGCAAAGGACTATGTGGATAGTGTTAAGTCGCTTCTTTCCTATTATTCCGGTTACTACCCCAAGGGAGTCTCGCCCATTGACGACAAGGAAGCCCCATTGATGGAGGAGAAGGTGAAAGCCTACGAAAAAATGCACCTTGACATGCGTGACGTCTTAACACTTGACGAGAACTTCCATTTTTCTCTCCGAAGAATAACTGGTGAAGTTTTGGTTCCCTCTCTGTACTGGCCCAGAGAAAGATATGACTACATCGATATCACCAGGGAGAGCTGGGGGGCAGTTTGGTGTGTGCCAATACGTGAGCATGACAAGTATGCACTGTGCAAAATGGACGGGAAAAGAACGTTGGTTACAGGTTTCGACTACGACCACATATACCGCTATTTTGGGGGCCGTATCTCGACCTTTGTGGTTGAAAAGGACGGTAAGAAGGGGCTTATCTCACAATCTGGAGAAATCATCATTCCGTGCGAGGTGGACGAGATCTATGAATTGATAGACGCAGACGGCATAGTGCCTTTCAAGAAGGGAGACAAGTGGGGCATGGCGTTTGTGGGAAACCAACTTCCGACAAGCGTAAACGCTACTTCGAAAGTTGGTGTGATTTCAAGTAAGTAAATACCTGACGGCATCAAGTATTCTTTCTCTATTTGAGAAATTTTATCCTTTGAGTACAGCGATTGGTTTCAGCTTCACCAATGGCTCCACCAAGTCACGTTCGTCATCAAGCACTTGCTCAATATCTTTGTAGGCTGAAGTACATTCTTCAAGATCCTGCTTGCTCCGTATGCCATGGACTATGCCTAATCTGTCGAGCTTCTCTATTTCTGACTTCATGTCAAGGTCGCGGGCATCGGAGCGCGACATGGCTCGCCCTGCGCCATGGGAGCAACTGTTGTAAGCAAGCGGATTCTCTAGCCCTTTGCAGATGTAAGAGCTGGTTCCCATGCTGCCAGGGATGATGACTGTGTTAGCCTGGAAGATTTCCTGACCATCGTCTTGCCGTATGTAAACACCAGTACTAACTGCCCCTTTACGATGAACGTAAAGCTTCTGGTCGTAGTGCCGTTCTACTGCAACATAATTGTGGTGAATGTCTATAGGTTCTCCGAACAACACATCAGGAAATGCATCGCCGATGACTTCCATAGTCCTCCGCATCATTTCCTTGCGATTGCAGACGGCCCACTCCAGACAATATTGCATCTCCCGTAGGTAGGAGTCGAATTCCTCAGTTCCTTCAGGCAGGAAAGGAAGATGCATGTCATCGGTTACGGTAGAATGATACTTCGCGTTCAAGTTCCTCGCCAGCTGGTTGTAGTACATGTAGACCCTTCCACCAAGCCCTCGGCTACCTGAATGGATCATAATCCACAGATTGTCCTCTTCGTCCTTCTGTAGTTCTTCAAAGTGGTTGCCGCCGCCTTGAGTAGCCATTGACCTCGTTGCAAGCTTCCAGCCCTTCTTTTCGGAGAGTGCAGGAAGCGACTCGAAGTCCCAGCCTTGAGGGAGCAACTCTTCCGATTGCGGCTCTTTCCACAGCAGGTCACCAATCATCACCTTCTTTCGTATGCCCCGCATGATGACCTTTCGCAGTACTTCCTGGGAGATGTCCGACACTTTGATGTTGGTCTTAACAGCACGCATTCCACAGCCGGCATCGTTGCCAACAGCCGTTGGAATGACCGCCTTGATACAAGGCAGGACAGTGCCAATAGGCACTCCTGACCCTGCATGTGCATCCGGCATCAATGCCACGCCCTGCTCTGGCAAGAACGGCAACTTTGCCATATTCATCATTTCCTTCCATCCGAACAAGTCAAGCGTCCTTGCCCACATCCTCACCTTCGTTCCATAAACTTCTATTTCCTTCATGTTTCCATTTTGAATGATTTGACATGCAAAATTACAAAGAAAACATTCCAGCACCAACAATCTCATCGTCGATGGTATGAAGGATGCTGTCCACGGTATGAACTACAGTAGAACTTTCAGGAGAGACTGTTGGTGCTGGTTTTTAAAACGTTATTCTTCAAGAAACACCATTCACTCTCTTATTTGAACACATGACATAGGAACTCCTAAACCATTATCATCGGCAATCTCTGTGTTTCTTGACATTGAAATACGTTCAAGGTTTTCACATCCTTCAAAAGCATTCTTGCCTATGGTCTTCAACGTGTCCGGCAAGTCTAAAGACCTTAGTCCTTTACAGTCTTTAAAAGCTAAAGTCCCTATATACTCAACGCCTTCCTTTATTGTAACGGTTTCAAGCCTGGTGCATTCTGCAAAAGCATACATCCCAATTCTCTTCATCGTTGTAGGTATGCTAATTTCTATAAGTCCAGTGCTTCCCTGGAAGGCTGACTCTTCAATAATCTCCGTTCCTTCAGGGAGCCACAACTGCAATTCTGCTGTGACAGCATGTTTCCCGCTGAGCTGCCTTTTTTTAATCTTCCTAATGCAATTTGTGCTTGACGAAACAGGCACCTTACTGTTGTAATCCTTGCGATTGTAAATCTCTGGTGAATCATTGAGTATCATTATAGTCATTTCATCTTCGCAACCGCGAAACGCGTCCCTGGATATAGCAGTACAGCTGGATTCTAATATAACTCTTTTTAGACACATGCAGTCTATAAATGCCCTGCCAACAACTTCTACAATTTGAGGGATGAAAAACTTTTCAAAACTCAAGCAGCCTTTAAAACAATTATCCCCTATTCGCTTGATTCTTGACTTAGACAGTTCTATATTTTGAAGCATCATGCAGTCTTCAAACACACCACACTTCAGTTCTGTCAATTGTTGCGGAACGAAAAACTGTTGTAGACTAACACAATTCTTGAATGCGAACTCACCAATGTACTCTACGCTATCTGGCAGCTTAATAGTAAATATAGACTTACACCCTTGGAACGACCTGCTGCCAATTTTCTTCAAGGAATGAGGGAAAAGGACTGATGTGATTTTAGTACAGCCTTTGAAAGCTTCTTCTTTAATACCCAGAGTTCCCTCTGGTATTACAACTCGACCTTCTGCCTTTTTGGGGCACTTCAACAAAACTGAGCCGTCGTCAGTATAGATACAGTTGTTTTTTACTGTCATAATCCTATCTGTTTTATGTAACCAGAGTACCTCGGCAATTGTGACGAGACGCTCTGGTCACAAGTTAATATTAATTATTGAATATCGTAAACGGAATAGTTTTCATATTTGTTGAGATTATTAAGCGAGGGCTTGGCTCGTATTGAGTTGGGGTCTGAACGCCTCTTGCTCTTCGTCTTCGTGACGGCACGTTTAGCATGTGTCTCTTCCACTTGTGTGTGAAGGAGCTCCATGTTCTCGTCAAGTCGCTCAGGCGAGTTGCATACCACAAAGGGCTTTATGTCATCAGTTCCTTGAGTGTCAGATTTGCCATTCATAATAAGACTTTGAATCTTGTCCATGTCGTAGTCAACGGGATTCATCTTTTCAATTTCCTCTACAGTTTCAAAGCTCAAAGTACTAATCGCGTTCAGGTAAGTGTCAAGCGCACCTTTGTTGTTCATCTTGATGATGGAATCGATCATGTAACGTTTAGATAGAAACTTCGTACTAAAGCCAACCTTAAGTAACATGCGATAGATTTCAAGTCCACGCTCACAATTTACGTTTGCAGTTAGACGGTCCTCACCATTAACATACTTCGTAAGTGTGTCAGTAGTAAGCATCTTGTGATCAAAGAAGAGATACCTGCTGATGGTGGAGATTGGGAAGCCAAGTTGCTTGAAGCCGTTGATAATCGTAAGCATCTTGTCATTTTCTTTTCGGACATACGCACTGGTGATGTAGTCTCCAGATGTCCAGCCACGACATAGACTGCTGAGTTTCATGATGTGAGTTAAAATGTCTGTCACTTGTAAATCCCCAGCATCCAGAACGTTGGCATAGATGTAATCACAAAAAGACTGCATGCATGAAGCGCCTTCTGAATCCGTTTCCAGATTTTGAGACTCCATATATAAGAGTTGAGCACAAACAGTACGATGCTGGCCATCTATGACAACAAAGGTGTCGTCTGACGGGTTTTCAATAATCTTACCTGTTTGTACATCAGTCAGAATAACACCAAGACTCTTGATGTCACGGTAGTACATTCCGTAGATTGGCAAAAACACTTGACCGTCTTTGCGGATTTCCTTGAGGAGTTTCTTCTCGTTAACCTGTCGGTTCCCGAGGACAAATGCGAAGCGGGTGCTCGCTAATTTTAATTGTAAAATCTTCATAATTTTAAATATTAATTTATTAATGTGATGTCTTTTGTTTGCTAATTATACAAGACCTATTTTGCTTTAGTCTATCGATTTTCTATTAATTATTGTTAATTATTTCATGGGGGTTACATTCTGCTAAAAAGACAATGGAGCTGTAATTACATCCGAGAATATATATGAACCAAGGAGTATAATTATAAAGTAAAAACAATATAGTATATGCGAGAACAGACAAACAAAGACGTGCTGATAGGCATGGAAGCATTAGAATCATTGTTGAGTGGTATCTCAGCACTTGGGACCAATCTGAGGAAACGAGAACCACCATTAAGCATTTACGGCAACAAGCAGGTGCAGGAACTATTGCACATCAACGACAAACTCATCAGGAAGTACCGTGAGCAGGGGCTTATTGGTTACACTAAAGTGGGGGATAAGTATTGGTACACCCGTAAAGATATAGAGACGTTTCTAAAAAAATGCCATCATCAGGCTTTTGCATAGAATTATGCAGAAACGCCAACTTTTCTTCAGTATAATTTTCAGGACAAAGAAGAAGATTATATGAAGAAGGTATATTATCCCACAGCAGACAAGGATGCAGTTCAAGCAGCACTCGCAACGCTTGAGAAGGTGTGTAACGTAACAGCAGAAATGAACGAAGATAAGCCCTTGAACATCTATTCCAACAAGGACCTGTCCTCATTATTGGGCATCACGGACAAGACGCTTCGGCAATATCGCAATGAAGGGATGATCTCCTACAGTCGTGTTGATGACAAATTCTGGTATACACAAGGCGACGTTGACGAGTTCTTACAGAAACACCACTACGATGCCTTCGCTTCCTAAAGCTGACCTCCAAGATTAAGGGCGAACATCGTTTCACTGAGTGTTGATGACAAGAAACGAGCGTATATCTTTTCTGTCACAGAAGAACTTTGATGACCCAGGAACCGGCTGACCTTCGACATGTCCGTCCCCTGGTTCAGCGCATGAACTGCGAAACTATGGCGGGCCTTGTGCATGGTCAACGGTATGTCGAAGCCAAGTTGGTCTCCGACAACGGTAAGAGACTGGTTGATGCATTGGGTGGCATTGTTACGAGCGTTATAAAGAGCTTCGTCATCGTTAATGTTGAGTGTGTCTTCCACCAAGTCGAACACGAACTTCTTCCTGCGGTCACGTTCTTTCCATTTTTGAAGTATGGCTATAGCAGTATCGTCGAGAGGGACGGTATGACGACTGCGGGTCTTCACCTGAATTTTTTTCAACTCACGCTTCTCCATGTCTACGTGCTGCCATTGCAGCGTCATCACGTCTATTATCCTCAAGCCACAAGCATGGTAGGCAAACAGCCACATCTCAATGAATTCCTTTCTGCGTGGCTCTGGACACGTCTTGTAGTACTCCACAACCTGTTCTATCTGTTCTTTGGTCAGGAACCGTTCCACGTCACCTTCATCTTCATCATCCAGCCGTGGCTTCACGATGATACGCATCTTCTTGATGCGCATGTTTATCTTTGGGTCAAGCAAGCCCAGATCGGCTGCGTACTGACAAGACTTGATGATGGGAGCAAGCGCATGGTTGATTGTCTCGTCACCATTTCGCTTCACTGTTCTACGCCATTCAATATAGGCATCCACAAGTTCAGGTGTAATCTCACCAAGGTAGATGGATTCTGGCTTGTAAGTACCGCGCTTGGTTGAGAGCAGGAACTCACCGAACATCCGCATACAACTCATGAAATTCTTCTTACGGCTGATGCCGATAACGTTACGTTTATACTCTGCTTCACAGAGTTCATCCGTGAACTCAATGAAGTCGCGTCCTTCATCTTTACGAGCCAATGGTTTGCCATCCAGAATGCCCTTGACAATATCTGTGGACATGTTACCAGAATGGTTGCGTGCATACTCTGACAAATCGCTGTCATTTTGGTCAAGTAAGGTACGAAGCTCGTTATTGATGCGCTTGTACTCAGGTCCGTATGAGGCTCGTAGTTCACCGCGGCCACAGTTGCCTTTTTGGTTCCAGTCTGCAAACTTGCATCTGTACTTCGTCATCCTGCGGATAGGATAGGCATTCCATGAGTATTCTATGTACACAGGATAAAGCTTCTCACTGTTTGCGTTCTTGTTGACAAGGATCCTGTATCGTCCTTGTGGTGATTGTCTGTGATTCTTTCCCATTTTGTTCTTCTTTTATCTATTATACCGCGAAGGTAGCAATTTGTTCCGACTAAAGAACGAAAAAAAGTGAGAAAGGTATGAATCAATAGACTGAAGGTACGAATACTCATCTTCTTTTTTGTTTCCGCACCATCGTTATAATAAATAAACAATTTTTCCTTGCTGAAAGTGTGCAAATGGAGCAAATACGCAATCATATTTGGCGGTAAAAGTACGCAAAAAGCAATGTAGTGACTCATAGAAAGAATCACTACATTGCTGGTTATCAATTACTTAGTTAATCTACTAAGTGTCAATATTCATCCTCGTTGAATAAAAAGTCTTCTTTTGTTGGATAATCTGGCCAAATATCTTCAATGCTGTCATAGACATCTCCCTCGTCTTCTATTTCCTGCAAATTTTCCAGGACTTCAAGGGGAGCGCCGGAGCGGATGGCATAATCTATCAGTTCGTCCTTAGTAGCGGGCCAAGGTGCATCTTCGAGTTTTGAAGCTAATTCTAGTGTCCAATACATAGTCGTTAATTTTTATAGTTTTCAAATTTGCCCGCAAAAGTAATATTTTTTTTCTTATTTACAAGCATTAGACCATATTTTTTCGCTCTTACCAGCAATAAAATTCAACTTTTTAGCCAAAACAAAGAGATAATCACTTAAACGGTTTATATATTGCTGTACTTCCGGGGAAACTGTTGCTGTTTCAGCCAGTGCCACAATACACCTTTCTGCTCGACGACAGACCGTCCGACACACATGCGCTTGAGCAGCTTCACGCGTACCGCCAGGCAGCACAAAGCCCTGCCGTTCGGGTAGCTCCTGTATAATCTTGTCAATCTCTTGCTCCAATTGTCCTATGCAACCTTCAGGAAGATAGGCAGAAGGATAAAGTGGTGTCTGTTCCTGATCTGTTGCAAGATTTGTACAGACATTAAACAGGTTATTCTGTATCTGAATAACCATATCAAGTTCATGCCCCTCTGTCAACATAGCAGCCAATAAACCCAGATGAGAACTCAATTCATCAACAGTACCGTACGCTTCCAGACGAGCACTGGCTTTCGAAACACGCTGACCACCAACAAGTGATGTCAATCCCTTGTCACCGCCACGGGTATATACCTTTGTTATTTTCATAGTTTTTCGTATTTAACCCTGCAAAGATACAAAAAAATACACAAAGGAAGAAGAATCACACAAAAAAAGAGTGTCTCTCCGTCGTTGATGACGAAAGGACACTCCATCTAAAAGTGGCGGCCTCCTACTCTCCCGCATTGCATTGCAGTACCATCGGCGCAAGCGGGCTTAACTTCTCTGTTCGGAATGGGAAGAGGTGGGACCCCGCCGCAATAACCACCTGATATAAGTCGGATGCATGACTGTTAATGCATAATTCATAATGCATAATTCATAATCGTCACACACCGTATAAGGTGACAATCTCCACAAGCAAGCTGAGATCGGACTCTTTCATCCAA